>Ga0306920_100000912_pt1 | contig 35975 bp, 25 predicted proteins | sample flu12Cox44000170_FD_204666 | JGI IMG/M metagenome (GOLD analysis project Ga0306920, IMG submission 204666) | Lab enrichment of tropical soil microbial communities from Luquillo Experimental Forest, Puerto Rico - flux4day.12C.oxic.44.000.170 (v2)... | ecosystem: Environmental > Terrestrial >...
GCGTATTGGCGAAGGACACGGTGCGGTTCGTCGGCGAGCCGGTTGCCGCGGTGATCGCCGACAGCCCGCAGGAAGCCGAGGATTTGGCCGATCTTGTCGAGCTTGAGATTGACGAGATGCCCGCAGTCGTCGGAGCACGCGAGGCAATGGAAACCGGCGCGCCCTGCGTGCACGCCGAGGCGGCGCGTAACGTCATTGTCGAGGCGCGCCTGCAGACCCCGGGGTTCGACGCGGCCATGGCGCGCGCGCATCGCCTGGTCGAGATCGCGATCCGCTCGGGTCGCCAGAATGCGCTGCCGCTGGAAACGCGGGCGGCGCATGCGGCATGGGACCGCGGCAGCGGGCGCGTGGCGCTCACCTGCGCCACCCAAATGCCGCACGCGATGCGCACCATCATCGCCGAGCTCATTGGAATGCGGGAATCCGACCTGCGCGTGATCGCGCCGGATGTGGGCGGCGGTTTCGGACAAAAGGTGTCGCTCTGCCCGGAGTTCGTGATCATCACGTGGCTCGCGCGCCGGCTCGAAAGATCGGTGGCCTGGTCGGAGGATCGGCGCGAAAATCTCATCGCATCATTCCATAGCCGAGATCAGCATGTTGCGCTGACGGGCGCCTTCGACGCGCAAGCGCGCATGCTGGCGTTGTCGGCCGACGTTCTCGCCAACGTGGGGGCCTACTCGTGCTATCCGACCACGTGCGGGGTGGAACCGCTCATGGCGCTCGCGGAAATGCCCGGTCCCTACGACGTGCGCGAATACGCCTGTGCCGCGCGCGGCATCGCTACCCACACCTGCCCGATGGCGCCGTACCGCGGCGTGTCGCGTCCGGTGATCACGTTCGCGATCGAGCGGCTGATGGACAAGGCGGCGGCGGCCTTCGCCCTCGATCCCGTCGACATCCGCCGTCGCAACCTGATCAGGACCTTTCCCTATCGATCGGCGACCGGGCTGATGTTCGATCAGGCAAGCTACATCGAAACCATGAGCACTGCGGTCGAAGCCGTCGATCTCGCCGCTTTCCGCGCCCGGCAGTTCGAGGCGCGCGCGCAGGGACGTTATCTCGGTCTCGGCATCGCCGCCTTCAGCGAGCGCACCGGCTACGGCACGCCCGCCTTCGCCGAGCGCGGCATGGACGTGACGCCCGGCTGGGAAACGGTCGAGGTGACCATGGACCCGTCCGGGCTGGTCGAGGCGCGCATCGGAGCATCCCCGCATGGTCAGGGGCTGCGAACCACGCTCGCTCAGATCATCGCTGACGAGCTTGCAATGTCTCCGGACCGCATCAGGATCGTGCATGGCGACACCGACCGCACGCCCTATGGATGGGGCACCTTCGCCAGCCGCTCGCTGGTGATTGCCGGCGGGGCGGCGCTATTGGCAGCACAAAAAGTGCACGCGAAACTCAAGGTCATGGCCGGTATCCTGCTGGAAGCGGCCGCCGATGACATCGTGCTCGACGGCGGCGCCGCCCGCGTGGTCGGCACCGACCGCGCCATCGCGTTCGAGGCGTTGGCGCGCGCCGCCTATCACCAGACCCATCGCTTCAAGGGCGAGATCACGCCGGGCATCACCGAGCGCGCGACCTATGATCCGCCCGGCACTTTCTCCAACGCCTGTCACATCGCCCTGGTCGAAGTCGACGTCGAGACCGGCTGTGTCAGGCTGGAGAAGTTTCTCGTGGCCGAGGACGCAGGACGCCTGATCAATCCCATGATCGCCGACGGCCAGATTCACGGCGGCGTCGCCCAGGGCATTGCCAATGCGCTCCTGGAAGAGATCGTCTACGACGAGAGCGGCAACATCCTCACCGCCACGCTTGCCGACTACCTGTCGCCGACCGCGCGCGAAATTCCCGCCATCGAGATTCATCACCTCGAAACCGCGGCACAGGCATCGGTCACCCAGGCCAAGGGTCTGGGCGAGGGCGGCGCCATCGGCGCGCCGGCGGCCGTGGTCAATGCCATCAATGACGCGCTCTCCCCGTTCGGCGTGTCGATCGATGAGTTCCCGGCGACACCGCGACGCATCCGCGAGGCGCTGCGTTCCGCGCGTCGGCCGTGACATGAGCGTGGTCGGGCGCTCGGTTCCCCGCCTCGAAGACCGGCCATTGCTCACCGGCCGCGGCCGCTTCGCCGCCGATGTTGCATTCCCGCACATGCTGCACATGCGCCTCGTCCGCTCGGCGCATGCGCATGGCCGCATCCGCGCAATCGACGTGCAGGCGGCGCAGGCGGTGCCGGGCGTGGCGGCGGTGTGGACCTCTGCCGATGTCCGTGACATCCCGCCTATCGATTTCCGGTTGACCCGTATCGAGGGATTGGCGCCTTACCGGCAGCCGATCCTGGCGCAGGAGCTTGTGCGTTATGTCGGCGAGCCGGTCGTCGCGATATTCGCGGCCGACCCCTACGACGCGGAAGATGCGGCGGACCTCGTTGCCGTTGAGATCGAGGATCTGCCCGTCGTTCTCGACGCGAATGCGCCACCCGCGGAGTTCGCGCAGGGCCACTTGACGGAACCGGCGGTCGTGGAAAAGGGCTACGGCGACGTTGCGGCGGCCTTTCGCGCGGCCCATGCCACCATCGACCTCGACCTCGCCGTCGGGCGGGCGTCCGGCGTTCCACTGGAGACGCGCGGCGCGATTGCGCGCCTTGACACCGGTCGCGACGTTCTGGAGCTCTATGGCGCCGCCAAGGTCCCGCACTGGAACAGGGACAACATCGCCCGCATGCTCGGCCGCGAGCCCGCGACCGTGCACCTCTACGAAGGCCATGTCGGCGGCGGCTTCGGCATTCGCGGCGAGCTCTACCCCGAGGACGTGCTGGTCTCTCTCGCCGCGCTCCGGCTCGGCCGCCCGGTGAAATGGATCGAGGATCGGCGCGAGCATCTCATCGCAGCCAACCATTCGCGCGCGCAGCGCCACAAGGTGCGCGCCGCAGTCGATGCCGGCGGCCGTATCCTGGCAATCGATGATGAATTCTTCCATGACCAGGGCGGCTACGTGCGCACCCACGCGGCCACGGTGCCAGACCTTGCAGCGGCGATGCTGCCCGGCCCCTATCGCGTTCCGGCATACCGGGCGCGCGGCCATATCCGCCTCACCAACAAGACGCCGGCCGGCACTTATCGTGCTCCCGGCCGCTTCGAGAGCACGTTTGTGCGCGAGCGGCTGATGGACGCGATTGCGGCGCGGCTTGCGATCGACCCGGTCGAGGTGCGCCGCCGCAATCTGATTGCCGCGGACGAGATGCCCTATACGCGGCCGCTCGGCACGCTCGATACGCCGGTGGTGCTCGATTCCGGCGACTATGCCGCGCTGCTCGACAAGGCTCTTGCAGCGGTCAAATGGGACGAGCTCGCAGGCGACCTGCAACGGCGGCGGTCGAATGGCGAATGCGTCGGCGCGGGTGTTGCGTTGTTCGTCGAGAAGAGCGGGCTCGGCCCATTCGATGGGGTGCGCGTTGGCGTCGATGCATCGGGTCTCGTCGAAGTGGTCACCGGCGCGGCCTCGCTCGGCCAGGGTCTCGAAACGGTGATTGCGCAAATCTGCGCCGATGCGCTCGGCACCGACTACCGGCGGGTGCGGGTGGTGCACGGGCGCACTGATCGGATCGCCTTCGGTATGGGTGCGTTCGCTTCGCGCGCGACGGTGATGACAGGCGAGGCGACGCGGCTTGCCGCGCGCGATGTGCGGGCCAAGGCGCTCGCAGTCGCCGCCGAGCTCATGCAGCAGGCCGCCGACGGGCTCGATATCGTCGAGGGGAGGGTGGTGCGCAAGGGAGATGCCGCCGGCCCGTCAATGATGCTGGGGGAAATTGCCAGAGCGCTGGAGCCGGCCTCGAAGCTGCGCGCGGCGCGCGCGCCCGGGCTCGCCGCTGAAGGGTGGTTCTACAGCGATCACATGACCTATCCCTACGGCGTGCATATCGCGATCGCCAATGTCGATCGCGATACCGGCGCAACCAGGATCGAGCGTTACGTTATCGCCTACGATATCGGTCGGGCTGTGAACCCGATGCTGGTCGAGGGCCAGCTCGTCGGCGGCTGTGCCCAGGGGATCGGCGGCGCACTCTGCGAGGAATTCCTGTACGACGAGCGCGGCGAGCCACTGTGCGTCAATTTTGCGGATTACCTTATGCTCACGGTGCGGGAAGTGCCCGCGGTCGACGTGCTGATCAGCGAGGACGCGCCGTCGCCGCTCAACCCGCTCGGGCTCAAGGGAGCCGGTGAAGGCGGCATCAACGCGGTCGGTGCCGCCATTGCCGCAGCGATCGATGATGCGATCGGCGTTCCCGGCGCGATCACGCAATTGCCCGTGACGCCGCGGCGGTTGCGGGAGATCTTGAAGCGGGCGATGCGAGAGAAGGGTGGGCAATGACAGCGGTTATTGTGGGCTTAGGGCCCCCTCCTCAATTGCCCGATTCCCAAGCCTCGAATTGCGTGATTCATGAGGGGACAGCTTGATTCGGAGCTGACCCATGCGACAGTAGACTTGCGAGCCGACCGGTGGGACAGAATTGAAAATATTTTGCCCGGCCGTGTCGGGGTTTACTGCCAAAGACAACCGGAGTGTTTGTAGAAGCCGTTCTGCAGCGCTATCGAGCGGGTATTCCCTGGCGGGACCCGGGGCGGGCTTTGAGCTGCAGCATCGTCCTGGCACAATCAGTCGCGATTGACCCTTCTCGGACCTCCGGCCGCTGATTTTGCTGTGCTGCACAACCCACCTGCCGCTGTGCTAGGTTGACTCGTCGTTCCCCCCAGGGAGGGTCAGGTGAGACGGCGTCGGGCGACGAGCCGTAAGCCAGCGAAGGCACAGCAGAATATCAAGGCGAAACGCGGCACCGCATCAAAGCCCGCGCGCAATTGGCGTCCTTCCGCTCTAAGCGAAGACAAAGATAGACAGATCGCACGGCTCGCCCGCGAGCGCGATGAGGCCGTGGAGCAACTGTCCGCCGCCTCCGAGGTGCTGCAGATCATTTCCAGTTCGCCGGGCGAGCTCGCGCCAGTATTCGAGACGATGCTGGCGAAGGCAGCGCGGCTTTGCGAGGCCAAATTTGGCGGTCTCTTTCTCCACGAAGGAGGCGGATTGCATTTCGCCGCGGGGCACAATGTGCCACCGGCGTTCGCCGAAGTACGTCGACTCGGTCCGTTCCATCCTCGGCCCGGTAACCCCGTTGGCGATGTGATCCGAACCAAGCAGATGGTCCACTCGATCGATCTCGCGGCAACACCAGCTTATGCCGAACGGCAGCCGGAAACCGTACAGGCCGTCGAGCTTGGCGGAGTGCGGACCACAGTCGCTGTGCCGATGCTCAAGAACGACGCACTAATTGGAATCTTCGCTATCTTTCGCCAAGAGGTTCGGCCCTTCACTAACAAGCAGGTTGCGCTGCTTACCAATTTCGCAAGGCAGGCCGTCATCGCCATCGAGAATACGCGGCTGCTCAATGAGCTGCGCGAATCGCTGCAGCAGCAGACCGCCACCGCCGACGTGCTCAAGGTCATCAGCCGCTCGACCTTTGATCTGCAAACGGTGCTCGATACGCTGGTCGAATCAGCGGCGCGACTGTGCGAGGCAGACCATGCGTGGCTATTCCGCCGCGACGGCGAGCTTTACCGTTGGGGCGCGAGCTATGGCCATTCCAAGGAAGAGCACGAGCGAATCAAGCAATACATGCGCACCCTGGCACTTTCACCGGGGCGTGGGGGAGTTATCGCTCGATCTGTGCTGGAAGGTCAGCCTGTCCAGATCGCTGACGTGCTCGCCGATTCCGAATACGCCCTCGTTGATGTTCAAAAGATTGGCAATTATCGGACAGCGCTCGGCATCCCCCTGGTGCGTGAGGGTGTTTCGATCGGCGCGCTGGGGCTAACGCGCTCACAGGTAAGACCGTTCACGGACAAGCAGATTGAGTTGGCGGCAACCTTCGCCGACCAAGCCGTGATCGCTATCGAAAACGTGCGCTTATTCGACGAAATCCAGGAAAAGAGCCGCCAGCTTGCAGAGGCGAGCCAACATAAATCTCAGTTCCTCGCCAACATGAGCCATGAGCTGCGCACGCCGCTCAACGCCATCATCGGGGTGAGCGAGATGCTGCGGGAGGATGCGGAGGCATTGAAGCAGGACACCGAGCCGCTCGACCGCGTGCTGGGTGCCGGCCGACACCTGCTCGCGCTGATTAACGACGTACTCGACTTGTCCAAGATCGAGGCGGGGCGCATGGAGCTTCACCTCGAAACGTTCCCGCTGGTGCCCGTAATCAAGGACGTGGCTAAAACCATCGAGCCGATGGCGACGAAGAACGGCAACCGCTTGGTTATCAATTACGCGGCGGACCTCGGCACAATCTACGCCGACCAGACCCGTTTCCGGCAATCGCTGCTCAACCTCGCAAGCAACGCCAACAAATTCACCGAGAAGGGCACCGTGACCATTGCCGCTCGCCAACGGCAGGAGAACGACCGCGACTGGGTCACGATTGCTGTGACCGACACCGGCATCGGCATGACTGCCGATCAGATGGGTAAGCTGTTCCAGGAGTTCTCGCAAGCCTCCTCCGGCACGGCGAGCAAATACGGCGGCACCGGCCTTGGGCTCGCGATCAGCAGGCGATTCTGCCAGATGATGGGCGGTGACATCACGGTCGAGAGTAAGCCCGGTCGTGGTTCGACCTTTACAATCCTAGTGCCGCGGATTGTGGAGGTTGGGAAGGCCTCCCAATAGGCAGTCTGTTGCTGCAGTGCACTTGGTCCGCTAATGGGCACATCGCGACATATTGCGTCGCAAAATCTTAATCGAAATTCTCGCGCGCTCGTGCACCCTTGGGTCTCCAATGAGTTTCGTGTCCGCCCGCGCAACGCCTTGGACGCGGTTACGGTATTTAAATTCGGCAACGTGCGGGCTTGCCCGCACAACCAAATTGCCGCTGAGTCTCGCCATCTTCGCCGGCAGTGGTGACCGCCTGTTCGGGGGCCGCTATCCCTGCTCTGCGGGACCCCACGCTAACCAAAGCGGAATGAGTTGAGATGGGTATGACTCCTGCGTCATGGCCGGGCTTGTCCCGGCCATCCACGTCTTTGATTTGACTCGCGATTTAAGACGTGGATGCCCGCGACAAGCGCGGGCATGACGATTCAACTTGATATCATCCCACGCTAATCCAGGAATTGCGAAATGATCTCCGCGGATTTGCCCGCGCTGGTGACGAGAAACAGATGGCCGTCGTCGATGGTGACCAGACGCGCATCCGGAATGAGGCTCGCCAGGATGCGGCTATTCGCAACCGGCACCAGCGGATCGTCGATTCCTGCCATGACAAGCGTCGGCTGCGGAAGGAAGCGCAGCCAGGGCAGGCTGCTCCATCCGAAGCCAGCGATCAGCTGCAGGTAGTAGCCGTAGTCGCTCGACCAGCGGACATGACGAAGATGACTGCGCACAAGCTCGGGCGAGCTGCGCAATGCTCCTCCATAGATTTCCCCGGCGATGCTGCTCATATACTCAGAATCCCGGTAGCGGCGCGGCGTCGCCATCTTGAGCAATACCGTGAGCTTGCCGGGGACCATCAGATGGCCGGGCGAAGTGGCCGCGAGAACGAGCCGCCGGCAGCGCTCTGCCTGCTGAAAAGCGAATTGCTGCGCGAGTGCCCCGCCCCAGGATACGCCCAGCACATCCACCTGCTCGTACCCGAGCTGGTCGAGCAGCCGGCGGCTCAGCGTTGCCAGCGTCGACGGACGGTAAGGCAGCCAGGGGGCGGGTGAGCCGCCAACGCCCGGCACATCGAATACGATCGTCTCGGGGCCATCGAGCGCGTCGAGAAAGGGGGCGACCAGCTCGATGTTTGCACCGATCCCGTTGAAAAGCAGCAGCGGCACCTGCGCCTTGGCGCCGCGGCGAACTGCCACGCGCAGCATCTGCCCTGCGACATCATGCACGCTGATTTGCAGCTATCTCTCCATCACGTATCGGCCTGGCGCCGCTTCCAGCGCTGGATGCTTTTCGTTGCCGAGCGCGGCGGGAGCGCACGTCATCTCGGCCGAGCGAGCCTTGATCCAGGCCAGCCAGTGCGGCCACCAGCTCCCGGCTTGCTTTGTCGCCCGCTCCAGCCACGCCTGCGGACCCGTCTCGCACGCGGCGCCGCTCCAGAACTGCGCCTTTGGATTGCCGGGAGGATTGAGCAGGCTTTGAATGTGGCCGCTGTTGGCAAGCACGAAGGTGCTGCGCTCCCCGTAAAGCTTCGCCGTGTTGTAGCACCCCTGCCACGGCGTGATGTGATCGGTCGCACCGGCAACGACGTAGCTGTCGATGTCTATCCGCCGCATGTCGAGCGGCGTGCCGCGCACCTTGATCCGCCCGGCATTGACAAACGGATTGGCGCCGATGAGATCGAGGAAATCGGCATGCAGCCGTGCCGGAAGCCGCGTGGTGTCATTGTTCCAGTACAGAATGTCGAAGGCGGGCGGCGCATTTCCGAGCAGGTAGTTGTTCACCCAGTAGTTCCAGATCAGGTCGTTGGGCCGCATCCAGGCGAACATGCGCGCCAGCTCCCGTCCTTCGACTACGCCGGCAAGCCGCGACGCGCTCTTGGCTGCACCGATCGATTCCGGCGTAACGAACAGGCCTGCCGTCGAGTCCTGGGCCACTGCCATGTCGAGCAGGCAGACCGCCACGGTAGCGCTGTGAACCTTGGCTTCACCGCGCGCCGCAAGGTGCGCGAGCAGGGCCGACGTGGTGATGCCGCCGGAGCACGAGCCCCAGATGTTCACGTCCGCGCTGCCGGTGATATCGCGCATGACGTCGATGGCGCGCTCGATCGACCCGACGTAGGTGTCGAGTCCGAAGTGGCTTTCGGCGGCGGCAGGGTTCTTCCAGCTGATGGCGAATGTCTGCAGGCCGCCTTGCAGGGCGAATTGAACGATGCTCTTTTCGGGTACCAGATCGAAGACGTAGAACTTGTTGATCTGCGGCGGAGCGATCAGCAGCGGCCGTTTGTGCACCTCATCTGAGCAGGGCTGGTACTGGATCAGTTCCATCACTTCATCGCGATGCACCACCGAGCCCGCGGTCGTTGCCAGGTTCCTGCCGACCGCGAACTTCCGTGTGTCCACCTGCGCCGGCAGGCCGCCGTTGTGTGCAAGATCGCCGATCAGATTCTCCAGGCCGCGCACGAGGCTCGCGCCGCCGGTGTCGATCGCCTTCCTCAGCGCGGCAGGATTGCCGGCGAGCGAGTTGGTTGGCGACATCGCGTCCACGAGCAGGGAAGCGACGAAGCGCGCGCGGTCCGCGTCGCGGTTGTCCATCCTCGCCTCGTCGATGAAGCGATTGAGCGCGCCGCCCCAGGCCAGGTAGCACTGCGCGAGCGTCCTGTAGGCAAGGCTCTCTTTCCAGGCCGGATCGGCAAAACGCTTGTCCCTGGCGTCGGGCGCAAGCTCGCAGTTGCCGGTCACGATGCGCCCGAGCTCGCCGACGAAGGACAGGTATTGCCGTGCCGCCATGCCGGGGTTGCTCACCATCCGGCCGAGCAGCACGCGCGCCGAATCCAGAATGTCCTGTCCGCGCACCCCCACCAGCGGATTGGCCGCCAGCGTGTGCTGCGCCGCCTGCTCCTGGAGGTCATGATCCGCAGCCTCGACTTGGCGGTTCTCATGTGTCATGGCAAGCGCGCTCATGACGAAGCACCGTGCTTGCCGATGAGCATGCACAACACCTCGGCGATCAGGGCGGGCTTCGCCTCGTTTTCGATCTCCAGGGTGCTTTGCAGCTTGAGCAGCATCCGTGCGCCATTCTGCGGCTCGGCCGCTGCGAGGCTTGCGCGCATGCGCACGCGTGCGCCAGCCTTGACCGGCGCGATGAACCGGACCTTGTCGAGCCCGTAGTTGAGCGCGCTCGCAGCGTCCGGCGGGACCACGCCGAGATCCGTCACCATCGCCGCGACCAGAGAGAGGATGAGATAACCGTGCGCGACCGGACCGCCGAACGGGCTCTCGCGCCTGGCGCGCTCGACATCGACGTGGATCCACTGGTGATCGCCGGTGCACGCCGCGAACGCGTCGATGCGGTCCTGGCCCACCGTGACCCAGTCCGAGACCCCCAGCTCGCGGCCGACGAACTGCCCAGCGGTGGTCATGGTGTAATCGGGAATTGATGGCATGGTGCTCGTCCAACGTCCTATGGGAGCGCGCGCAGATCCTTGCGCAGGATCTTTCCCACGTTCGACTTCGGCAGGGCGTCGAGGAAGCGCACCTCCTTGGGTACCTTGTACGCGGCAAGCTCCCGCCGGCAATGCGCGACCACGTCATCCGCGGTGAGACTGGCGCCTGCAGCCTTGGCCACGAAAAGCCGCACCGCCTCGCCGGTCTTCTCGTCCGGCTTCCCGACGCAGGCGCATTCGGCCACGCCCGCACAGGCGGCGGCCACCGCCTCGACCTCGTTCGGGAAGACGTTGAAGCCCGAGACGATGATCATGTCCTTCTTGCGATCGACGATCCTGAGAAACCCTTTCTCGTCGAACACGCCGATATCGCCGGTGCGGAAGTAGCCGTCGGGCGTGAACGCGGCCGCGTTGGCCTCGGGCTTTCGCCAGTAGCCCTTCATCACCTGCGGGCCCTTGGCGCAGACTTCGCCCGGCTCGCCCAGCGCCGCTTCCCTGTCCTCGGCGTCAAGCAGCTTGATATCGGTCGATGGGAACGGCAGGCCCACTGTGCCCGAGAAGGAGGTTATCGTCATCGGGTTGAGCGTGAGGATGGGCGATGTTTCAGAGAGCCCATAGCCTTCCAGGATGTCCGTTCCCGTCAGCGCCTTCCACTTTTTGGAAGTCGTGGGCAAGACGGTAGCGCCGCCGCCGATTGCCACGCGCAGGCTGGAGAAATCCACCTCCTTGATCCTGGGATGCATGGTCATGCCGCTGTAGAGCGTATTGACGCCGGTGATCACACTGAAGCGCGACTCCTTCAGAATGTGGCAGAACGCGTCCATGTCGCGCGGATTGGGGACCAGCCAGTTCTCGGCGCCGATGGAGAAATAGGTGATGAAGTTCACCATCAGAGCAAAGATGTGGTAGAGCGGCAGCGCCGTGATCACGACTTCCTGACCGGGGCGCAGGGCATCCGGGATGAAAGCCTTGAGCTGCTCGGTATTGGCGACGAGGTTGCCGTGCGACAGTGCCGCGCCCTTCGAAAGCCCGGTCGTGCCGCCGGTGTACTGCAGGAAGAGCAGGTCGTCGGCAGTGAGCGCCACCGGCGTAAATGCGAGACCGGCGCCTTGGGCGAGGGCATCTGAAAATGCGATGACCTTCGTCAGGCGTGCGTCGACGGGTGGGCTCGCAACAACCGCGCCGGTCCCGTCGCCGAGACCGACGCTGATGACCTGCCTGACCCTGGTCTTGTCGATGATCTCGGCGAGGCTCGCGGATACGCCGCTGAAAATGACAATGATCTCGACGCCGGCGTCATTGAGCTGGTGCTCCAGCTCGCGCGGCGTATAGAGCGGGTTGACGTTCACCTGCGCAGCCCCTGCGCGGACGATCCCGAGCATGGCGAGCGCAAAGGCCGGGATGTTGGGAAGCATCACGGCAATCCGATCGCCCTTCTTCACGCCAAGCTTTTCCTGCAGGTAGGCCGCGAACTGGCGCGAGAGCCGATCGGTATCGGCGTAGCTCAGTGTCTGGCCGAAGCAGCGAACTGCGGGCTTGTCGGCGAACTCCTTCATGGCGCCGTCGAGCATGTCCAGCACCGAGCCGTGCGCATGCGGATTGATTTCGGCCGGAATCCTCGCGCCATAAGCGGCGAGCCAATGCTTGCACGACATGTTGTTCTTCCTCCCTCGGCGGGTTGATTGCGATGACGACGCTATCCTTTGCGCCGCCGGGAGTCAGTGACCGGGGCGGCCAATCTACTGGCCGGGCAATGCCAACCGACACGCTGGTCCCGGTCCCGACGTTCTTGTACCTTGGCAACGCGCTCCTGTACGAACGCCGGAACCATGAGCAAGCGGACGACAGCCGCCGTCTGGGTGAAAGGCATCGCCGAGATGCTGGCCGCCGAGGGCATGGACCCGTGCGCGTTGCTGGCCGCCGCCGGCATCGAGCCTGCGGCGCTCGACACTCAGGGGGCGCGTCTGCCGACCGAAAAGATCAGCCGCCTGTGGGAGCTGGCCGCCGAGCGGTCGGGCAATCCGGCAATCGGGCTCGCGCAGCATCACGTAGTGCGGCCTGCCAGCTTCGACGTGGTCGGCTATACTATGATGTCATGCGCCGACCTGCGTGGCGCCTTCGAGCGCCTGATCCGGTACCTGCTCATCCTCAGCGATGCGTTGACGATGACGATGAGCGAAGAGCGCGACGGCTACCGTGTGACGTTCGTTCTGTTTGGCGGTGATCGGCCGGTGCCGCGGCAGCGCATCGAGTTCATCTTCGTCACCGTAATCGGCTTCTGCCGCTGGATCAGCGGGCGCAACGTGCATCCCTGGGCGATCGAATTGCCATACCCTGCACCTCTCGATCCCGCGCCCTATCGTGCCGCCTTCCGCTGCCCGGTCTCCTTTGACGCGCCGCGCTGCAGCCTGCTGTTTGGCGGCGCCGACATGGCTGCGCCGCTGCCGACATCGAACCCGCAGCTTGCGGAAATGCACGAGCGGTTTGCCGGCGAGTTCCTGCGGCATTTCGATCATGCCCAGATCAGCTACCGGGTGCGGGAACTGATCATCCGCCGGCTGCCCGACGGGGAGCCGCGCCGCGATGCGGTCGCCCACGAGCTGTGCATGAGCGAGCGCACGCTGCAGCGGCGCCTCGAGGAAGAAGCGACCTCCTTCGTCCAGCTGCTGGACGATACCCGCCGGGAGCTTGCCGAGCAGTGTCTCGGCCGGCTCCATCTCTCGCTGGCGCAGGCCGCCTATCTGCTCGGCTTCGCCGACCAGCGCAGCTTCTTTCGTGCCTGCCGGCGCTGGTTCCACGTCTCACCCGGGCAGTACCGCAGCCGGCTCTCCCGACTTCCTGTCGAGCAGCCCGGCACTTCCTAGCCCGCACAGCTGCGCGCGGGACGGCGGCGCTGCGGAGGCCCTTGGCGAGATTTGCCGGCAGGCTGCCCCTCAATCCGCAGGATCGCGCAACGGCTGTCGAACCTTTCGGCATGGCCGTACGACTAATTTCAAAAATCTCCCCGAGATCGCCCGTCACCCTGGCTTCGGCGGAAAGCGTGGCCGAAGGAAGCGGTGATGGGGCGCAAGAGGGGCAACAGAGGGGGTTGTCGTTGTGTTCTACTTTCGCGGCCTGATTCCCGAGTTCACCCATTTCCGATCTGCGCCGAACCTCCGGCGCAAGCTCAGCCTCGCGCTCGCCTTCACCGCCTTCGGATTGGTCGCCGGGGCGAGCGGGGTCGCGTTGCTGGTCGCCGAGGACGATTCCGATCCCCGCAGCGCGTTTGCGCTCGCGCGGCTGCCTTCACCGGCCGAAGAGCGCGCGGCGACGATAGCAACCATCGAGATGCCCGCAACGCCGGTTGCGCAGCCAGTCCTTCCGCCACAGGTCGCCAAGGTGGAAACCCTCAAGCCATGCGGGCGCAGCGCCTCGGGCGCGATCGAGGCCGATTGTGATTCCGGAGCAGGTCGCAAGCCGGAAGTCGTTCTTGCGGTCACTGCTCCACCTGCCGCCGGCGAGTCTCCGCGCGGGCAGAGCAGCGAGCCGGCCGAGGCGGCGCCACGCCCGGCGGCGCTCGTCGCCGACGCGCCGCCGCTCGAAGAGGGGACCGTGGCGCCAGCGAATGCGACTGCTCCTGCATCAGCGGCGGAGGCAGTTGCGCCAGCGCGTCCTGCCGCGACGCCGCGCAGGACGGCGCACAATCAAGCCCGCCGCGCTCCCCAATATCAGCAGTTCTCCGTCTGGCCGTTCGGCGGCAACGGACGCCGGGGCGGCTTCAGGCTGTTCTGGTAGCCGTCACACCGAGAGCAGACGCCTTTGTACGTCGGCATTGCGGGCGAGGTCGCCCATGCGACCGTCCCATTGCAGTTGCCCTTTCTCCAGAACATAGACGCGGTCGCAGACGAGCTCTGCGAAGTGCATGTTCTGCTCGGAAAGCAGCACCGCTAATCCTTCCTGCTTGAGCGCGAGGATGGCGCTCGCCATCTCCTCGACAATCACGGGCGCAACGCCCTCGGAGGGCTCGTCGAGCAGCACCAGGAGCGGATTGCCCATCAGCGTGCGCGCCACGGTGAGCATCTGCTGCTCGCCCCCGCTCATGTGAGCGCCGCGACGATGCGGCATGGCGGCGAGATTGGGAAAAATGGCGAACAGCTTCTCCTCCGTCCACGCCGGTGCCGATCGGCCATCTGGATGCCGGCGTGCGGCTTGACGGCCGATGTCGAGGTTTTCCATCACCGTGAGGTCGGAGAAGATGCGCCGGTCTTCCGGTACGAAGCCAAGTCCGCGCCGCGCAATCTCGAACGGCCGCAGACGCGCGATGTCCTGGCCCAGAAAGCGGACACTCCCGCGGCGCTGCGGGACGAGCCCCATCAGCGCCTTGATGGTCGTCGACTTGCCGGCGCCGTTGCGGCCCATCAAGGCGACCACCTCGCCGCGACCCACGCGGAAGGACAGGTCGAAGAGGATCTGAGCCGCCCCGTACCAGGCGCTCAAGGCTTCCACTTCGAGCATCGCCTCGCTCATGGCGGGCTCACGATGGCGCGGCAACGCGACCGGTGAAGGTCCGCCCGGTGCCGAGATAGACCTGCTGGACCTGAGCATTATCGCGAATCGCGTCGCCGTTGCCCTCCGCGATCAGCATGCCGCGCGCGAGCACGATGATGCGGTCGGCGTAGGCGAACACCACGTCCATGGAATGCTCGGTGAACAGCACCGAGATGCTTCGCTCAACCACCAGCCGCTTGACCAGCGCGATCAGATCGTTGCGCTCGCGCGGCGCCATTCCCGCGGTTGGCTCATCCATCAGCAGGAGGCGCGGATCGTTGGCAAGCGCGATCGCGAGCTCGACACGCTTCACGTCGCCGTAGGCAAGCTCCTTGCAAGGACGCTCGGCGGCCTGCGCCATGCCGACCCGATTGAGCAGATCAAGCGCGCTGCCGAGCCTTCGGTTTCGCAGGGCGCCGCTAAATCGAAAGACTTCGCCGTGGTGGCTGGCAAGCGCCAGCTGCACGTTCTCGGCCACCGTCATGGAGCCGAAGGTCGCCGCGATCTGAAACGTGCGGCCGACGCCGAGCCGCCAGATCTGGCGCGGCGGCAGCCCGACGATGCGGTGGCCGGCAAAGCGGACGTCCCCGTCGTCGGGCCGCATCTGCCCGTTGACGATGTTGAAGCAGGTCGACTTGCCGGCGCCGTTGGGGCCGATCAGCGCAAGGAACTCTCCTTCGCCGACATCGAAGCTGACATTGGCGAGCGCGCGCACGCCGCCGAATGCCTTGCACAGGCCGTGCACCGAAAGGATGCTCATGCGGGCTTCCTCCGCGCATGAAACCGCCTGGCCAATGTGCCGACGATGCCGCCGGGAAATACCAGCACCAGGATGAGAATCACCACGCCGAGCAAGCCGCGCCAGAAGGAGGTCTGGCGCATGATGCTGTCCTGGAGCCACGTGAACACCGTTGCGCCGACGATCGGCCCGGATAAGGTCTGGAGGCCGCCGAGCAGCACCATGACCATGCCGTCGATGGAGCGGGAAACCCACGCCACATCGGGCGAGATCGTGCCCTTGGCGAACGCGAACACGGCGCCGGCGGCACCGCAGACGGCGCCCGCAATGGCAAAGGCGATCCAGTGCACGCGCTTGACATTGATACCGATCGCTTCCGCGCGCAGCGCCGAATCGCGCCCGGCACGCATGGCATATCCGAATGGAGCGAACAGGAAGCAGCGCAGCAGCAGGATTCCTGCGAGCACGATGGCAAGCGTAAGCAGATAGAATGCCGCGCGGTCATCGAATGGCGCTTGCGGCCAGATGCCGAGAATGCCGTTGGAGCCGCCGGTCACGGCTTCCCATTGGAACAGGATGGACCAGACGATTTGCGCGAAGGCGAGCGTGAGCATCGCGAGATAGACCCCGGACAGCCGCACTGCGAACCAGCCGAACAGCAGCGCTCCGGCGAGCGCCGCGATCATGCCGGCCAGCAATGCAGCTGGCATGGGCGCGGCAAGGAATTTGACCATCAGACCTGCGCCGTAGGCGCCGAGACCGAAATAGGCGGCATGGCCGAAGGAATGCATTCCGCCCGGACCCATGATGAAATGCAGCGATGTCGCGAACAGGACGGCAATCAACACGTCGATGCCGAGCACCACGGTGTAGGGAGAAAGCCTGGCTGCGAGCGGCAGGATGAGCAGCCCGAGGAGTGTCAGCATGCCGAGCATCTTTACCGCAAGGCCTGCCGGTCGGAGCGGATCCTCGGTCTCGGCCGGATTGCGCACGGCCGCCTGCGGACGGCCGAGCAGCCCATAAGGCCGCGCGATCAGCACGACCGCCATCACCAGGAATTCCGCCACCAGCGTGAGCTTGGAGAAATTGACGGTAAAAGCGCTGAAATTCACGACCCCGATGCCGATGCACAGCGCTTTCACCTCGGCAACGATCAGCGCCGCCAGGTAGGCGCCGGTGATCGAGCCCATGCCGCCGACCACCACCACCACGAATGCGTCGCTGATCACGGTGAGGTCGAGCGACAGATTGGCCGGCTCGCGTGCGACCTGCAAGGCGCCGCCGAAACCCGCGAGAAGGGCGCCGAGCGCAAACACCACGGTGAACAGCAGCGCTTGGTTGACGCCCAGCGCCCCCACCATCTCGCGGTCCTGCGTCGCTGCCCGGATCAGGCGCCCGAAGCGTGTCCTGGCAAGCATCAGATGCAGGAGAAGAAGAACGGCCGGACCGATGAAAATCAGCAGCAGGTCGTAACTCGGAAAATTGCGTCCGAGAATCTCAATCGAGCCGCGCAAGCCCGGTGCCCGCGGTCCCAGCAGGTCCTCGGGTCCCCACAGATATTGGGTCGCGTCGTTGATGACGAGCACGAGCGCGAAGGTGGCAAGCAGCTGGAACAGCTCCGGCGATTGGTAGACGCGCCGCAGCAGCAGGATCTCGATTGCGGCTCCAAGCGCCGCCACCACCAGCGCGGCGGCGACGATCCCTCCCCAAAAGCCCAGCGCGCCGGCCAGCGCCGTGGCGGCGCTGTACGCGAGATAGAGGCCCAGCATGTAGAAGGAGCCATGGGCGATGTTGATGATGCGGGTGACGCCGAAGATCAGCGACAGCCCGGCCGCCACCATGAACAGGCTCGATGCGGCGGCAAGGCCGTTGAGCGCCTGGAAGAGGACGGCCTCAAGGCTCATGGGAGGAAGGGGGTAGATTGGGTCGAGTTCTTCACGAGACCCAACATCGCAGGCCAGGCGTTGGGTCTCGCAAGCGCTCGACCCAACCTACGATAAAGTGCGATAAATTCAATTCATGGCCGCAGCGGGGCGCAGCTTCCTGACCTCCTCGTCGCTCGGCTGGACGCTTGCGCCGTCGACGTATCTGAAATTCGTCATCGTGCCCTTGCCGTGCTTGAGTGCGATCTCCCCGACATAGGCGCCCATCGTCGCCTGATGATCGATTGCGCGGAATTCGAACGCTCCAAACGGGTTCTCGAGCTTCAGCCCGCGAAAGGCCGCGATCAGCTTGTCGGTGTCGGTCGACCCGGCCTTGGCGATCCCGGCGGCCAGCGATCTCATGGTGTCGTAGCCCACGACCGAGCCCAGACGCGGATAGTCGTTCCAGCGCTTCCGATACGCATCGACGAACGCCTTGTGCGCGGGAGTGCCGATCGCGTCCCAGGGATAGCCGGTGACGATCCATCCCACCGGCGCCTCGTCCTTGAGCGGGTCGAGATATTCCGGCTCGCCCGAGAGCAGGCTGACCACGGTGCGGTTCTTGAAGGTGCCGCGGGTGGTCCCCTCGCGCACCAGCTTGGCAAGGTCGCCTCCGAACAGCACGTTGAAGATGGCGTCGGGCCTGGCATCATCGATCGCCTGCGCGACCGCTCCGGCATCGAGCTTGCCGAGCGGCGGCGCCTGCTCGGTGACGAGCTCGACATCGCTCTGCGCCTTCGTGAGCATCTGCTTGAACCAGGAAGCAGCCGACTGCCCGTATTCGAAATTGGGATAGACGATCGCCCAGCGTTTCTTCCTGGCCGCGACCGCATCCGGCATCAGCATGGCAACCTGCATGTAGGTCGAAGGCCGCAGGCGGAAGGTGTAACGGTTGCCGTCCTGCCAGGTGATCTTGTCGGTCAAAGGCTCGGCGGCGAGGAAGAACACCTTCTCCTTGCCCGCGAACTCGGTGACCGCGAGCCCGATATTGGAGAGAAAGGTGCCGGCGATGATGTTGGTTCCTTCGCGGGTGACGAGCTCGTTGGCAACGCGCACGGCGTCCCCCGGATTGCCGCCGTCGTCGCGCGAGATCACTTCGAGCTTTTTGCCGAGCACGCCGCCCTTGGCATTGATCTCCTCGACCGCCATTTCCCAGCCCCGCCTGTAGGGCTCAAGGAAGGCCGGCTGCGCCTTGTAGCTGTTGAGCTCGCCGATCTTGATGGTGCCCTGCGCCAGCGCCGGTGTGGCAAAGCAGGCGAGCGCGACAGCTCCTGCGCAGACCTGCAGAAGGCCAAGCCTGCTGGTAGCAAAATTGGTGCTCATAAGGTTGCTCCATTCGCTCTCCCGCAAGGCTAATGCAAGTCATGGCACAACAGCAAGAATGATCCCCGAGCCAATTCTGCACAGGTAACGCTTTGAGGATATGGGTGCAGACAGGCTGGCGAAGCGGGGGCATTATGTCCCGCCAATAGGCAATGGGCGGACGCGGATCCGAGTCTGCTCGATGACCATCACACTGCCGTGTCCCAGCGCCTCTTCGATAATGGAAAGATTGCTCAACAGAAGTGCAAGCTGGCGGTCGGGCCTGCGGTCGGCAGTCCGTCGGAAGATGATGACCGAGGGCTTGCTTGTCCTTGCAACTGTTAGCAAGGCGCCGAAATCGGTATCCGCAGTAATAAGGATACGATCCTGTTCCCTGGCCGCAGCAAATATTTTCTCGTCGTCCGCTGATTGCGCACGTGCACGGCGTCGTGATCGTTGTCGCGCAGACCTTCAGCCAAGCGCGGCGACAACGCGGCATCGACCAGAAATCTCACGATCCGATGAGCGGTAATTCTCGTTCACGTACCGCTTCAGCCGCAAAACGCAGCGCTTCCTGAATGTCCGCTCGCTCAAGGTCAGGATACGCAGCCAGGATCTCGTCCTCGGTCATTCCGTCGGCAACCATGCCGACGACGGTGGCTACTGGAATGCGCAGCCCACGAATGCAAGGAACCCCTCCCATCAGGTTGCCCTTGGCGGTAATTCGTTTGAACATAGTGCGCCTTCGGCTTGGCGATCCATTCCTGGATTTTATTCTACCTGAAACTCGCCGCAGTGACCAGTTCGCTCTAGAGGACGTTTCCGTGGAGACGGAGATCGAAGCCATTGAGCCGATCCGCCATGTCGCGTAGATTTTCAGGCGTCCCGACAAAATCCTGTGACATGTGGGGCTGAACGGATCTGGGCGCGCTCTGATGGCGCACGTCATTGACAGCGGGATCGAAGGACAGCTTGCCCAAGCCCGGCGCGAGCTGAAGGAGGCGCGTGAGCTGCAGGCAGCAAGCGCCGAAGTCCTGCGCGTCATCTCGATCTCGCCGAACAACTTGCAGGAGGTGTTCGACACGATAGCACGCAGCGCGGCAACGCTGTGCAATGGTGTGATCGCCGCCGTGACCACATTTGACGGCGATCAGATACACGTCGGCGCCCTTCACAATTACACGCCGGAAGCCCGGGAGGCCGTGCAGCACATCTATCCGATGCGGCCGAGTCGCCAACAGCTCATGGGGCGAGCCGTGTTGAGCAGAGCGATCGTTCATGTTCCGGACGTCCTGAACGATCCCGAGTACAACAGCGCCGTCGCGCGGGCCGGAGGCTGGCGTGGCGGCCTCGCCGTCCCGATGCTCCGCAACGGGATAGTCCTGGGCGCGATCCTGGTCGTGCGGGCGCAGCCGGGCCTGTTTTCACAAGTGCAGATCGAGCTCCTGAAGACGTTCGCCGACCAGGCGGTGATCGCGATCGAGAACGCGCGCCTGTTCGACGCGGAGCAGCAGCGCGCGCGCGAGCTGAGCGAATCGCTCCAGCAGCAGACCGCCACCGCCGACGTGCTCAAGGTGATCAGCCGCTCGACCTTCGACCTCCAGATCGTGCTCGACACGCTCGTCGAGTCGGCCGCACGGCTGTGCGAGGCGGACAGCGCCACCATCCACCGTCCGCAAGGCGATTCCTACCCGTTCGTGGCCAGCTACGGTTACTCGCAGGAATACCAGGATTACTTACGGGAGCATCCCATCCCCCCCGGGCCCGGCTCCGTGCTCGGCCGCGTGGTGCTCGACGGCAGGACCGTACACGTCGCGGACGTGCAGGCCGATCCGCATTACGCCCTGCTGGACCAGAGGAGCGTCGGCAGATACCGCACTGTGCTCGGCGTTCCGCTGCTGCGCGAGGGAGTTCCTATCGGCGTGATCATGCTGACGCGCCATGTGGTGCGGCCCTTCACCGACAAGCAGATCGAGCTGGCTGAAACCTTCGCCGACCAGGCAGTGATCGCGATTGAGAATGTGCGGCTGTTCGATGCCGAACAGGCGCGGACTCGCGAGCTCTCCGAAGCACTGGATCAGCAGACCGCGACCTCAGAGGTGCTCAGGGTCATCAGCCGTTCGCCCGGCGAGCTCGAGCCGGTTTTCCATTCCATGCTGGCCAATGCGATCCGTATCTGCAAAGCCAATTTTGGCGTTCTGTTTCGATTCGAGGGTGACGGTGTCCGGGCGGCGGCGATGGTTGGGGTACCTGCGGCATTCGCCGAATTCTGGCATCGCGGACCACATCGGCCGGGTCCGCAAACAGCCCTCGGCCGCGTCATGCAGACGCAGCGAACCGTTCATATCGCAGATGTCACAAAGGACCCGGCTTACCTTGATGGTGAGTCGATATTTGTCGCTGCCGTAAATCTTGGCGGCTTCCGGACGATCCTCAACGTGCCGATGATCAAGGAAGGTGCGCTCATAGGCGTTTTCGCCATCTATCGGCAGGAGGTGCGGTTATTCTCCGACAAGCAGGTCGATCTGGTCACGAGCTTCGCCGCGCAGGCCGTCATTGCCATCGAGAACACGCGGCTCCTGAGCGAGCTGCGCGAATCCCTGCAGCAGCAGACCGCCACCGCCGACGTGCTCAAGGTGATCAGCCGCTCGACCTTCGATCTGCAGCCAGTCCTCGATACCCTGATCGAATCGGCGGTCCGCCTGTGCGAGGCGGATATGGGATCAATCAATCGCCAGCACGGCGACACCTACCGACAGGTCGCCCATTTCGGTCATCCGCCGGCGCTCGATAGATTCATGCAAACCCATTCACTTCAAATGGGTCGAGGGACGGTCGTAGGGCGGACCGTTCTTGAAGGCCGGACGGTGCATATCCATGATGTTCAGGTCGATTCGGAATACACCTTTATTGAGGGTGCAAGACTTGCCGGCCTTCACACAATGCTGGGTGTTCCGCTGTTGCGCGAAGGAACACCGATCGGTGTGATCGTCCTGCAACGCACGAGCGTGCGGCCCTTCACCGAAAAGCAGATCGAGCTGGTCACGACCTTCGCCGACCAGGCGGTGATCGCCATCGAGAACGTGCGTCTGTTCGACGAGGTGCAGGCGCGTACGAACGAGCTTTCCGAGGCGCTGGAGCAGCAAACTGCGGCATCGGAAGTTTTGCGGGCGATCAGCAGCTCGCCCGGCGAGTTGGAGCCGGTCTTTCAGACCATGCTCGAGAACGCAGTGCGCATCTGCGAGGCCAAATTCGGCACTCTGTTCCTTCGCCAGGCGGATGCCTTCCACGCCGTTGCGACGCACAATGCGCCGCCCGCCTATGTCGAGGCGCTTGCCCGCGAGCCGCTGATTCGACCGCCGCCGGATGTGCCCCTTGGGCGTGTCGCCGACACCAAGCAGGTGGCTTACGTCGCCGATATCAAGACCACCCAATCATACGTTGAGCGCCATCCATTCGTCTTCGACGCGGTCGAGCTGGCTGGTTACCGAAGCGTGCTGGCCGTTCCCATGCTCAAGGACGACGAGCTGGTCGGCTCAATCAATATCCTTCGCCAGGAGGTGCGCCCGTTCACCGACAAGCAGATCGAGCTCATCACAAACTTCGCTGCTCAAGCCGTCATTGCCATCGAGAACACGCGGCTGCTCAATGAGCTGCGCGAATCCCTGCAGCAGCAGACTGCCACCGCCGATGTGCTCGAAGTCATCAGTCGCTCGGCGTTCGACCTCAATCCGGTGTTCAAGACCGTCGCCGAAAGCGCGGTTCGGCTGTGCGGGGCGGATAAGGCGTTCATCCTGCGCTTCGACGGCGAGCGGCTGCGGCCGGCGGCGGCATTCAATGCGTCTACCGAGCTGACGAAGTTCATGGAAGAAAACCCGATCCGTCCGGGACGCCACAGCGCAGCTGCCCGCGCCGCGCTCGAACGCCAGACAATCCACTTGGCCGATGTGAGGGCCGATCCGGAATATACCTATGGGGCAAAGGACGTCGATCCAATCCGGACGGTTCTCACGGTCCCAATGCTCAAGGGTGATGAGCTGCTCGGCGTGATCTTGACGTATCGACTGGAAGTGAAACCCTTCACCGACAAGCAGATCGCCCTCGTCGAAACCTTCGCCGACCAGGCGGCGATCGCGATCGAGAACGTGCGGCTGTTCAACGAGGTGCAGGCGCGGACCTCCGAGCTCGCGCGCTCGGTCGAGGAGCTGCGCGCGCTCGGTGCGGTCTCCCAGGCCGTCAACTCGACCCTCGATATTGAAACCGTGCTCGACACCATTGTCGCCAAAGCGACGCAGATCGCCGGCACCGAGGCGGGCGCGATCTATGTTCTTGACGAGCGACACAAGGAATTTCAGCTGCGCGCCACTTTCGGTATGAGCGAGGAATTGATCGCGGCCGTGCGCGACATGCATGCGGAAATCTCGCAGGCAGTCGGCCTGTTGACTGAGACGCATAAACCCAGCCAGCACGCCGATATGCGCGATCTGCCTCTCACTCCCGTCAACGACACCATCCTGCGCGCCGGCTATCGCGCGCGGCTGGTCGTGCCGCTCATGCGTTTCGGCGACGTCATCGGGGCGCTGGTCGTGCGCCGCAAGGCGCCGGGTGAGTTTCCCGCCAGCATTGTCGAGCTGCTCGAAACTTTTGCCGCCCAGTCGGCGCTGGCCATTCAGAACGCCCGCATGTTCAGCGAGATCGGCGACAAGAGCCGCCAGCTCGAGGTCGCGAGCCGGCACAAGTCACAGTTCCTCGCCAATATGAGCCACGAGCTGCGCACGCCGCTCAACGCCATCATCGGCGTCACCGAGATGCTGCTCGAGGATGCCCGCGATCTCAAGCGCGAGGATGAGATCGAGCCGCTCGACCGGGTGCTGCGGGCTGCGCGCCATCTGCTCGCGCTGATCAACGATATTCTCGATCTTTCCAAGATCGAAGCCGGACGAATGGAGCTGCATCTGGAGTCGTTCCCGCTTGCTCCGCTCATCGAGGACGTGGTCAAGACCATCGAGCCGCTCGCGGCCAAGAACGGCAACCGCATCCTGGTCGATTGCGGAGCGGACATCGGCACCATCCACGCCGACCAGATTCGGTTCCGACAGGCGCTCCTTAATCTGGCAAGCAACGCCAACAAGTTCACCGACAACGGCACGGTCACCATCACGGCGCGCCACGAGCCGAGCGGCCGCGGGTGGGTCACGGTTGCGGTAACGGACAGCGGCATTGGAATGAGCGCGGAGCAGATGAGCCGGCTGTTCCAGGAATTCTCGCAGGCGGATTCCTCGACCACCCGCAGATACGGCGGCACCGGCCTCGGCCTTGCCATCAGCCGGCATTTCTGCCGGATGATGGACGGCGACATCACCGTCGAGAGCGAGCCTGGTAAAGGCTCGACGTTCACTGTCCGCATTCCGCGGATCGTGGAGGTTCACGGCGCCATGCCCCCGGAACCGGCTTCGACGTCCGCTCCGCCGGACGCCGAGGACGCAGCGCAAGCAGCGCGCATCCTTGTGGTGGACGATGATCCGACCGTGCGGCAGCTGGTGGCGCGGCACCTGGAACGGGCGGGATTCAGGGTGATCACGGCGAAGGGCGGCCAGGAAGCGCTTCGGCTGGCGCGGGAGCTGCGGCCGGCGGCGATGACGCTCGACATCATGATGCCGGATCTCGACGGGTGGACGGTGCTGGCGGCCATGAAAGGCGATCCTTCGCTCTCCGGCATTCCAGTTGTCCTCATGACGATCGTTGAGGAGAAAAATCGCGGTTATGCGCTGGGTGCGGCCGACTATCTGGTGAAGCCGGTGGACCGCGGCAAGCTGGTCGAAGCGTTGAGAAAAGTCTGCGGCTCCGCCGCCGGGAAGGTCCTGCTGATCGACGACGACGACGTGGTGCGCCGCTCGGTGCGCCTGGCGCTGGAGCCGATCGGATGGCATGTCACCGAGGCGGAGCACGGGCTGCTTGCGCTCGAGTCGCTTTCGGCGGCGCGACCCGATGCGATCATTCTCGATCTGATGATGCCGAAGATGGACGGGTTCGAGTTCCTCGACGAGCTGCGCGCACGGCCGCAATGGCGCGACATTCCGGTGGTGGTCATCACGGCGAAGGATCTCACGGACGCTGACCGCAACCGGCTCAACGGCGGCGTCGAGCGCATCATCCAGAAGAGCGAACGCGACGAGATGCTGCGTCGATTGACCTCCGAGCTGGGCAAGCTGGTCAAGCCGAGGAGCGCGGAGCCGGCATGAAGATTCTTTACGTCGAGGACAACGAGGACAATATCTACATGCTCAAAAGCCGGCTCAGCCGGGCCGGCTACACGGTCATCGTCGCCACCGACGGGGCGCAGGGAGTGGCATTGGCGGCGAGCGAGCGGCCCGACCTCGTTCTGATGGATTTGAGCCTGCCGGTGCTCGACGGCTGGGAGGCTGCGCGCCGCATCAAGGCTGCGCCGGAGACCAGCCGCATTCCGATCATTGCGCTCACCGCCCACGCCATGCCCGGCGATCAGGAGAAGGCGCTCGCCGCGGGATGCGATGACTTCGACACCAAGCCAGTGGAAATGCCGCGGCTGCTCGGCAAGATCCGCGCGCTTGTTCCGGCGGGAAGTGCGTCGTGAGCAGGGCCGACGCCGCGCTGCTCGTTGTCGATGACAACGAGGACAATCGGTACGCGCTGACCCGGCGCCTCGCCCGCGAGGGCTACGCCAATGTCGCGATCGCCGTCGACGGACGCCAGGCGCTGGATCTGCTCGCCAGCAGGGCCTTCGATCTCGTGCTCCTCGATATCATGATGCCGAACGTGAACGGCTACGAGGTGCTGGAGAAGATGAAGGCGCATGACACGCTTCGGCATATCCCGGTCATCATGATCTCCGCCGTTGACGAGATCGACAGCGTGGTCAAATGCATCGAGCTTGGCGCCGAGGACTATCTGCCCAAGCCGTTCAATCCGACCCTGTTGCGCGCCCGCGTCGGCGCCTGCCTCGATCGCAAACGGCTGCACGACCAGGTCGCGGCGCAGGCGGCCGATCTCGCCGCGTGGAACCGCACTCTCGAGGAGCGCGTCGCACAGCAGCTTTCCGAGATCGAACGCGTGAGCCGTCTCAAGCGCTTCCTCTCGCCGCAGGTCACGGAGCTCATCCTGTCGTCGGGGGATGACCGCGTGCTGGAGAGTCACCGGCGCGCCATCACCGTCCTGTTCTGTGATCTGCGCGGCTTTACCGCCTTCTCCGAAACCGCCGAGCCGGAGGAGGTCATGTCGGTTCTGCGGGAATACCATGCCGTGCTGGGAAATCTCATCCACAAGCATGAAGGCACCGTCGAACGCTTTGCCGGGGACGCCATCATGGTCCTGTTCAATGATCCATTACCCTGCCCGGATTCGAATCTGCGGGCGGTCCAGATGGCGGTCGAGATGCGCGATCAGATCGCGGAGCTTGCAGGGAAATGGCGCAAGGCGGGCCACGAGCTCGGCTTTGGTGTCGGCGTTGCGCACGGCTACGCGACGCTCGGCCGCATCGGGTTCGAGGGTCGCTACGACTATGGCGCTGTCGGCACCGTGGTCAACCTGGCGGCGCGGCTGTGTGCAGACGCCACGGACGGACAGATCCTGATCGACAGCAAGGTGCAATCGGCCGTCGAAGCGTCCACCAGCACGGAACCAGCCGGGGATCTTGCGCTCAAGGGGTTCCACCGGCCGGTGCGCGCCTTCAACGTATGCGCACTGCGGCCGAGCACGGCGTGATAATCTGTGTCTGAGCGATCTTTACTTTCGACAGTTTCAACTTCGGTGCAACAAACTCGGTCAATACCTCCCCTGAAAGGTGAGGTCGACTGCCGAACGAAGTGAGGCAGTCGGGTGGGGTCTCACGCGACGATCGGGCGATCAGTCAGCCCCACCCGGCTCCTCCGGCTAAGGCCGGGGTCGCCACCCTTCCCCGCAAGCGGGGGAGGGATGGAGCTTGCTGCTCGCACTGAGTACGAAATCATTGCGCAGCAGGCGTACCTATCCGCCCATGATCGCGCTGGCCGCGTTGCCGACGGCTTCGACATTGTCGCCGGCATCGAGGAAGGCGACGATCCGGCAGGGGCAGCCTTCAAGGCCCTCGTAGCGCCAGGGGAACGCGCCGATGAGCGCGCGCCGGTTGAGCATCAGCTCGATGTCGCCGCCGAGATTCTCGGCGTGCAGCAGACCCTCCTGGAATGCCCAGTTGTGGAACGGAAAGACGTCGGCAACGACCCGCCGACCAGATTTCCTGTGGGTATATTCGAAAGTGCCGAAAAACTCGCCCGGACTCTTGCCGTGCAGCCTGGTGAATTGGGCCGCGAGATCCGGCCGCATGGTGCGGATCGAGGTGTTCATGGCGTGATCGCAGGACCCGGTGTCCATGGCCCACCACCTGATCTTCTTCTTCAGCATCCAATGCAGGCAATCGAGATTGGGACCGGGGTGGAAGCAGAAATATTTCACCAGATCCTGCTGCGGCTGGCCTTCGTAGTGGCGATGCCAGCCGGTGTGCAGGACGAGAATGTCGCCCTCGCGGATCTCGGCGCCGGCGCCTTCGATGATCTCCGGCGTGATGACCGCCCAGTCCGACATTTTTCTTGAAATGTCGACCACGACGCCGCGATTGACCAGATAGTCGAGCGGCAGCGAGGCCATATCGCCCTTGCGATTGTCGGTTGCGTGCATGGCGCCGTCGAAATGGGTGCCGACATGGAGCGCCGTATCGATGCGCTGCGCCACGATGCCCTGGGTCTGCAGGTTCTGCGCGTAATACATCTTGTTGCCGGCATAGCCGACCCAGCCCGGCGTATGCACGTTCATCACATGACTCATGTCGATGATTTTCATCGTCGGTCCTCTTGGCTCCTGTAGGGTGGGTTAGGCGCGCGTCTTTCGCGCGCCGTAACCCACCAATCTCCGGCGGATTACGCTGCGCTAATCCGCCCTACGAGGTTGCTATCAATCGCAACTGCTGGGTCAATCAGCACGGCGGCGGTGGCGCTTCCGCCAATCTCGGGTCGATCGCCTTGAGACCCTCCGGCCACGTCAATTGCTGAAAATCTATTTTCCGCTCGGTCATCTTCTCGGCCTGTGCCCACCGGCTGAGGCTGCAGAAGTCGTCGTAATAGATCTTGTCGAGGGCGAGCGGTCGGATATTGGTATCCCACTGCTCGCGCGTCGCCTTCTCGCTGAGATCGAGCTTGGACTTGGCGTAGGCGGCGACCGCGCCGAAATCCTTTTCCGCAACATCACGGCCCTGCATGGTCGCACGCAACCAGCGCACGGCGATGTCCCTGCCCTGTGCAGAGTTGAGCCATTGCGGACGCGCCCCGGCGACCAGATAGCCCTGGACGTAGCCGCTCGCATCGGTGAGGTAATGCGCCTTGTCCGGGCAGATCTCGAGCGTGCGCGAGCCGACCGGCTGCCAGATGAAGAAGGCGGCGATGTCGCCTCCGCACAGCGCCGCGGGGAGCACCTGCGTATCCAGGTTCTTGACCGCGACCTTCGACGCATCCACGCCATTCTTGCTCAGATATTCGGAGATGAACCACGATCCCGTGGAGCCGACCCGTGTCGCGATGGTCTTACCGGCAAGATCCTGCGGCCTGGTAATGCTCTTCTGCGCGACCGCGACGTAACCCTTGGCATCGCGCTCGATCACCGCGATGGTGCGGTAGTCCCCGTTGGCGCGAAAGAAGTACTGCACGCTCGGAAGATCTCCGGTCATCACGACGTCGCCCTGTCCGGTCTGGAACGCCTGGAATGCCGTCGTCCCGGAGGGAAACAGGCGGTAGGTGATATCCAGCCCTTCCTGCTGATAGAACCCCTTCTCCATCGCCATCCAGATCGAATCGTTGTTGACCGACGGCTGTCCGAACAGCGTCATCTTCAGCGCAGGCTGCTGCGCTCCCCCCGCCGTCGGCTGAAGCACGAGGCCGAAGGCAGTTGCGGCGCCGAGCAAAATTGCGAGCTTGAACATCGGACCCTCCGTTGAAGCGGCTATCAGATCATCGCGACGTAGAACATGTAGCGAGTGAGAACGCGGTCGACCAGAAAGCGAAACAGCCGATCCACGGCAAATCCGAGGATGCAGATCGTGAGCAGGGCCACGAAGATTCGGTTGGTTTGCAGCAGCAGCGACGACTTCTGCAGCAGATAGCCGATGCCGGAATCGGCGGCAAGAATCTCGGCCGGGATGATGCTCATGAACGAGGATGCCATGGCAACCCGCATCCCGGTCACGATGTAGGGGACCGCTGAGGGAATCATCACCATGACGAAAATCTGCAGCCGGTTGGCGCCCAGGCATTCGGCTGCGCGCTGTCGGGTGATCGGCGCGCGCCATACGCCCGCGGTGGTGTTGACGAGCACGATGAAGAAGGTCCCCCAGAAGATCAGAAAATATTTCGACATCTCCCCGATGCCGAACCAGATAACGGCGATCGGGATCATGGCGGTGGGAGAGAGGTAGCGCAGGAGCTCCATGATCGGGTCCAGCAGATCATGCATGATCCGTATCCGTCCCAGCAGCACGCCGAGAACGATGCCGGTCAACGACCCCGAGATGAATCCGACAAGGACCCGCTGCATGCTGATCGCCACGTCGGCAAGAATCTCCCCGCTCATGAGCATCGGGATGGCGGTGCGGATGACCTCGAGCGGCGGGGGGATCAGAAATGGATTGAAAATGAAGGTCGACAGCAGCTGCCAGATCGCAAAGGCGATGAGCAGTGACGCGGCTGCGAGCGCCAGAGGCCGGTACCGGCGGCTGCCGTTTCCGCTCGTAATCGCGGGACCTGGCACTGCAGCCCGCCTGTTTGGCGGGGCACCGAGGGCGTGCTTGGCCAGGCCTGATAACGGGAGGAGAGAGCGTAGCGGAGGCATCGAGGCGCGCCTACTCGGCCGGCTCGTGGTCGAGGTGCTCCGAGCGGTCGAGATCGGGCGCAAGCAGGGCCTCGATCTCGTGAAACAGCCGGGCGAGCTGCGGATCGGTCGGGTCGCGCGGTCGCGGTCGATCGATCTCGATCACCTTGGTAATGGTGGAGCGCGGTCCGGCCGACATCATCCCGATGCGGTCGCCGAGCAGGATTGCCTCCCCGATGTCGTGGGTGACGAAGACCACCGTCTTGCCGGTATGCTGCCAGATCGCGAGCAGCACGGCATGCATGCGGCGGCGGGTGAGCGCGTCCAGCGCCCCGAACGGTTCGTCCATCAGCAGAATTTCCGGCTCGACTGCAAGCGCGCGGGCGATCTGAAGCCGTTGCCGCATGCCGCCGGAAAGCTGGGAAGGAAACTTGTCGCGATGGCGATCGAGGCTGACCATTTGCAGGTATTTGGCGACAATCGTATCGCGCTCCTGCCGCGGCACCTTGCGCACCCGCAATCCGAAGCGAACGTTCTCCTCGACGGTGAGCCACGGAAACAATGCCGATCCGGCATCCTGGAAGAACATGACGCGCTCGCGCCCGGCGCGGGTCACCGCGACGTCGCCCGAGGTTACCGATCCGCCGGACGCAGGCTCGAAGCCGGCAAGGATATTGAGCAGCGTCGATTTCCCGCAGCCGGAGGGGCCGAGCAGGCAGAAGAATTCGCCCTTGTTGATGACGATATCGACCCCGTCCAGCGCGACGTATGGCGCGTGCCCGCTGCTGTAAATCTTGCGAAGGCCGGCGAGGCGCAACAAGCTCTGCCCTCCAGGGGAACGGCGTAAGCGCTGAGATGAAAGCCCAGATTAGAGCAAGTCCCGCAGAAAAAGCAGACCCTCCGGCCTGACCCGGGTGCGGCAACGGTTTCGTTAAACCCTTCACGCGGCCTCCCGCGAAACCATTGCGCCCGCTTGCGCAGCCCCCTTTTTCCGTCCACACCGGTGGCGGCACGATACGCGAGAATGATGTCACGCGATGACAAGAGCTTGCAGATGACCGGCAGTTCATCGCCGCCCGAGCGCCGGCGCACCATCGATTTTCATGCTCATGTGGTCGTGCCGGAAGTCTATGAGCTCGCGGGCGGGCACAATGTCTTTTCCGAGCTGCCGGCGGATCCCGGCGTCACCGATGAGATGCGCGACGGCATCAAGGCGCGCGCGCGGCTCGTGCTCGGTCGCATGAGCGACATCGGCGAGCGCATCGCCCGGATGGATGCAATGGGCGTGGACGTGCAGGTGCTCAGCGCGAGCCTCGTGCATCAAGGGCTGGAATGGGCCGATGCGCAATTGAGCCTGCGGCTCGCCCGCACCACCAACGACTGGATCGCGCGTGCCGTGGAAATGCACCCGCAACGGCTGATCGGCCTCGGCACCTTGCCCCTGCACGTGCCGTCGCTTGCCGTGGCCGAGCTCGAGCGCTGCATGGGCGAGCTTTCGCTCAAGGGGGTGGCGATCTCGACCACCGCAGCGGGAATGGAGCTCGGTGATGCGGCGCTGCGCGCGTTCTGGGCAAAGGCCGAGGCGCTGGGCGCCGTCGTCTATATTCATCCCGGCGGCAATCGCGACCCAAGGTTCAAGCGCTTCCATCTCTGGAACAGCGTCGGCCAGGCTTTCGAGGAGGCGATGGCGATCTCCTCGCTGATGTACGACGGCGTGCTGGAAGCCTTCCCCAAGCTCAAGATCTGCGTCTCCCACGGCGGCGGCTACATGCCCTATTACATGGGACGCATCGATCGCAACTATGCCGAGAAGGCCAACACGCGCATCAACATGAAGAAGCCGCCGATCGATTATCTGCGCATGCTCTATTTCGATTCCTGTGTCTACGAGCGCGCGGTGCTGGCGCATCTCGTGGACAGGGTGGGTGCGGAGCGCGTGGTGCTCGGGTCCGACTATCCCGTGGGCGAAGCGAGGCCGGTGGAATTCGTGCTCGACACCGACGGCTTGTCGTGCGCGCAGAAGGAAAAAATACTTGGCGCAAACGCCGCGGCGCTGCTCGGCCTGGGGACAAGGACATGACCATGGACGAACGGCTGCTCAATCCGATCTCCACGCGCGAGCTTGAGCGCCGCTGGTCGGCGGTGCGCAGCGGCATGGCGGAGCGCGGCATCGACGCGCTGGTCATGCAGAACAACAACGATTGGCTCGGCGGCTATGTGCGATGGTTCACCGACACCCCGCTCAGCAACGGCTACCCCCGCAGCGTAATTTTTCCCGCAGCCGAGCGCATGACGGTGGTCGACATGGGCGCACGCGGCCCCGGGCGCAAGATCGACGCCGGCGATCAGGCCAACCGCGGCATCGGCGAGATGCTGTTTACGCCCTCCTTCACGTCGGTTGCCTATACCGACGAGTACCAGGCCGAGCTGGTGGCGGGCGACCTCAAGCGGCACGGATACCGCACCATCGGCTGGATCGCGGCGGGCGCCATGCCACATAAATTCGTGCTGCGCATCGAGCGCGAGCTGGAGGGCCGCGCGCGCTTCGTGGATGCCACCGATTTTGTCGACCGCATCAAGGCGATCAAGAGCGAGGAGGAGCAGGACCTCATCCGCAAGTGCGCGCGGATGCAGGACGAGGTTTTCAGGCGTGTGGTCGAGAAAATCCGTCCCGGCATGACCGGCAACGACATCACCGCGCTGGCGCAATACGAGGGGCGGCTGCTCGGCAGCGAGCAGGGCCTGTTCCTCGGCTCCTCTGCGCCGCTCGGGCAGGCCTCGCGTTTCCTCGATCGCCACCTGCAGGCGCGCACGCTCAAGCCCGGCGAGCATTTCACGCTGCTGATCGAGAACAATGGTCCCGGCGGCTTCTATACCGAGATTGCGCGCACCATCGTGCTGGGCAAGGCCTCGAACGAGCTGATCGACGGGTTCGAAGCCATGAAGGAGGCGCAGGCTCACACCTTGCGCCTGCTCAAGCCCGGCGCCTCGTGCGCCGAGGTCGCGCAGCAGCACGACGACTACATGCGCGCACGCGGATTGCCGACGGAGCTGCGGCTCTATGCGCATGGGCAGGGTTATGATCTCGTCGAGCGGCCGTTGCTGCGCGCCGACGAGACCATGACAATCGAGGAAGACATGAACCTCGCGGTTCATCCCGGCTACGAGACCGACTCGATCTTCGCCGTCATCTGCGACAACTATATCGTCGAATCGGGCGGTCCCGGCGGTTGCCTGCACAGGACGCCGAAGCAGGTATTCGAGTTGTGACGGCGGTAGTCATCGACCTGCTGAGCATCGGCGTGTTTCCGGACGCCACCAATTCGGAGCTCGCGCGCCGCTTCGCGGTGACCCGGTATTTCCAGCCGCCGGCGCCGAGCGTGCTTCCCGACGGGCTTCGGCCGCGCATCCGGGCGATTGCGACCGAGGCCAATCGCGGCGCCTCCCGCGCGCTGATCGAGGCGCTCCCAAAGCTTGAGCTGATAGCGCTCTTCGGCGTCGGAACCGACGCCGTCGATCTTGTCGCTGCGCGCGAGAGGAAAATCAGGGTGACCAATACGCCCGGCATTCTCAGCGACGAGGTCGCCGACCTCGCCATCGGGTTGATGATCGCTTCGGCGCGCCAGATTCTGTTTGCCGACCGCTATGTGCGCGAGGGAACGTGGGCGAGCAAAGGCCCGATCCCGCTCGGCCGCAGCGTCGGCGGCAAGACCATGGGCGTGCTCGGCCTCGGGGGGATCGGCCGCGCCATCGCCGATCGTGGCGCGGCATTGCGCATGCGCGTGCTCTACCACGGACCGCGGCGCAAGCCTGATGCCCCTTACCCATATATTGACGATCCAGTCGAGCTGGCGCGACAGAGCGACTACCTGATGGTGGCCTGCGCGGGTGGATCGGCAACGCGGCATCTGGTATCCGCGGCGGTGATCGATGCGCTTGGACCGAAGGGCACGCTCATCAACGTCGCGCGCGGCAGCGTGGTGGACGAGGCCGCGCTCATCAGCGCGCTGGGCGAAGGCCGTCTCGGCCACGCCGCGCTTGACGTCTTCGAGAGCGCCCCCGATCCGTCGCCCGACCTGCTCAATCTGCCCAATGTCATCGTGCAGCCGCACCACGGCAGCGCCACCGTTGAGACCCGCACCGCCATTGGGCAGCTGATGATCGACAACCTGAGCGCCCATTTCGCCGGCCGGGCGCTGCTCACTCCGGTCGGATGACGGAGCTCCGGGATGGCGCAGCCGCAGATCGTCATCGAGGGCGTGAGCCACCTCTATCGGCCGCCGAGCGGACGACAGGTGAGGGCGCTCGATGAGGTCTCCCTCGAAGTGGGAAACCGCGAGTTTGTCGCATTGCTCGGGCCGTCGGGCTGCGGCAAGTCGACGCTGCTTTATCTGATCGGCGGGTTTCTCCCGACCGAGACCGGCAGGATCCTGATCGACGGGGCGCCGGTCGGCGCGCCCGGTCCCGACCGTGGCATCGTGTTTCAGCACTTTGCGTTGTTTCCCTGGAAGACCGTGCGCTCGAACATCCTCTACGGCCTCGAGCGCATGCGGCTCGCGCGCGCGGAGCGCGAGCGGCGCGCGCAGTCGTTCATCGATCTTGTCGGCCTGAACGGGTTCGAGGACAGTTATCCCTCCCAGCTTTCGGGCGGCATGCGCCAGCGCACCGCGATTGCCCGCACGCTTGCCTTCGATCCGAAGATCCTGCTCATGGACGAGCCGTTCGGCGCGCTCGATGCGCAGACCCGCAGCCTGATGCAGTCCGAGCTCCTCGGCATCTGGCAGCGCACGCCCAAGACCGTGATCTTCGTGACCCATGACGTGCAGGAAGCGGTCTACCTGGCCGAGCGCGTGGCCGTGATGTCGGCGCGTCCGGGACAAATCAAGACCATCGTCGACACCCGGTTCGACAAGAATGATCGGAGCATCTTCAAGGCGAAGGCTTTCGTAGAGAAAGTGGACGAGATCTGGAACCTTGTCCGCAGCGAGGCGATCAAGGCGCAGGAGCGCGCGCCATGATCGGGCACAGCCCATGAGCATGTTCCTGCGTTATCTGCCGCTGGTCATCCTGGCGCTCGCCTGGGAGATCGGGGCGCGCACCGGCATCGTCTCCACGCTCGCCCTGCCGCCGCTGAGTGCCGTGGTCGCGGCATGGATCGACCTGGTCAGGGACGGCGAGCTCGTTGCCAATGGCGCCGCGTCGCTGTGGCGGGCGGGCGCCGGGTTGCTGCTGGCGATCGTGGTCGGGGCTGCGCTCGGCATCTTCATGGCCTGGTGGCGGCCGGTGAACATCCTGATCGGCCCCCTGGTCGAGATGTTCTATCCCATGCCGAAATCGGCATTGATTCCGGTCACCGTGCTGTGGCTCGGCTTCGGCAACGGCTCCAAGATCCTGCTCATTTTCCTCGGCTGCATGCTGCCGGTGACGATCGGCGCGTTCAACGGGGCGCGCTCGAGCGAGCAGGCGCTGGTCTGGTCTGCGCGCAGCATGGGGGCCAACCGGCTGCGCATGCTGTGGGATGTGGTGGTGCCGAGCGCGCTGCCGGAGCTGCTCAACGGGACCCGTACCGCGCTCGCCTTGTCCTTCATTCTGCTGGTGAGCTCGGAACTCATCGCCGCCCAGCACGGGCTCGGCTACCTGATCGGGTTTCTCGGCGCGAGCGGCAGCTATGACGCGATGTTCGCGGTTGTGCTCACGGTGGCGCTGCTCGGGTTTGTTGCCGACCGCATCTATCTTCACCTCGCGCGAAGGATGCTCCGGTGGCAGGCTTGACGCGCGAGAGTCCCGACAGGCCCGCCGCGCCAACGGCGCGTGAGCCGGCGCAGCCTGCGTCCTATCGCGCGCTGCGCGCCGCGGTTCGGGGTCTTGCGCCGGCGATCTCCGTGATTGCGCTCGCCGCCGCCTGGGAGCTCGTTGCGCGCTCGGGCGCGGTGACGCCGTTCATGCTGCCGGCGCTGAGCGCCGTCATCGAGCGCATCTGGCATGATCTCGTCGCCGGCGATCTCCCCATCAACACGGCGGTGACCCTTTATCGCGCGCTGGCGGGCTTTCTGATCGGGGCGGTCGCCGGCATTGCGCTGGGCGTGGCGGTTTCCCGCAACGGTCTTGCGCACTGGTTCTTCGATCCCATCATCTCGGCCGGATTCCCCATGCCCAAGATCGCCTTTCTGCCGGTGGTCATCCTCTGGCTCGGGGTCTACGACCTGTCGAAGATTTCCATGGTGGCGGTGGAGGCGATCTTTCCCGTGGTCACCGCCACCATCGTCGGCATCCGCGGCGTCGAGCGCGAGCTGCTCTGGTCGGCGCGCAACATGGGGGCAAGCGAGCGCGAGCTGCTCTGGCAGATCGCGTTTCCCGCCGCGCTGCCGCAGATCATCACCGGGCTGCAGGTGGCCTTGCCGATCGCGCTGATCGTGGCGATCGTGACCGAGATGTACATGGGCGGCTATGGGCTCGGCGGCGCCATGAACACCGC
>Ga0306920_100000913_pt1 | contig 35958 bp, 32 predicted proteins | sample flu12Cox44000170_FD_204666 | JGI IMG/M metagenome (GOLD analysis project Ga0306920, IMG submission 204666) | Lab enrichment of tropical soil microbial communities from Luquillo Experimental Forest, Puerto Rico - flux4day.12C.oxic.44.000.170 (v2)... | ecosystem: Environmental > Terrestrial >...
GACCCGCGGGTGAGCCCGTTCGTGTTCGTGTTCGGCCAGCTGGGCCTGCCCGGCGCCGGCACCATCATCAATCTCGTGGTCATCACGGCGGCCGCCTCATCCTGCAACAGCGGACTCTTCAGCACCGGCCGCATGCTGTGGACGCTCGGCCAGCGCGGCCAGGCGCCGCGTGCCTTCGCGGCGTTGAATTCGCGGCAGGTACCCGCAATGGGTATCCACGTATCCGCCGCAGTGATGCTGATCGGCGTGTTGTTGAACTACCTGGTTCCCGAGCGGGTGTTCACCATCGTCACCAGTGTCGCGCTCATCGGGACACTCTGGACGTGGGGAGTCATCCTGGTGGCGCATGCCAACTACCGTCGGGCGGTAGCCGCCGGCCGCGCCCGGGCTGCACCCTTCCGCATGCCCGGAGCGCCGTTCGCCAACTGGATCGTGCTCGCGTTCCTGGTGCTCGTCGTCGCGCTGCTGTGGGCGCGGCCCGATACCCGTGTGGCGTTGTACGTCGCGCCCTTCTGGTTCGGCCTGCTCGCTGCGGGTTACGCGCGCGTGCGTGGACGCGTCGCGACCCCGGAGGCTACATGAGTGGCTCGCCGCCGCCGATAAGGCCACCGCCATCGACAACGATCGTTTGCCCGGTGATGAAGTTACCGGCCCGGGAGGCGAGCATGACGGCGATGCCCGCGACATCGTCCGGCTCGCCCAGGCGGCGCAGCGGATAACGGCGCGCCAGCGTCGCCGCGCGCTGCGGATCTGCCCACAACGCCTTGGCGAAATGCGTGCGGATGACACCCGGTGCGATGCAGTTGACCCGGATGTTGTGCGGTCCCCACTCCACTGCGAGGTTGCGCGCCAGCTGCATGTCGGCTGCCTTGGAGATGGCGTAGGCGCCGAGCAGGTTGGTGCCGGAGAAGCCCGCCACGGACGAGATGATGATCACCGCGCCGTCCTTGTGCTCGGCCATCCCCGGCAAGGTGAGGTTGCTCAGCCAGATGTTGCTGTAGAGGTTGGTTTGGATCACTTTCTCGAGCGCCGCGTCAGTGATCGAGATCGAGGGACCGAAGTGGGGGTTGGCGGCGGCGTTGCACACCAGCACATCGATGCGGCCCCACCGGGCGATGGTCGCATCAATCAGCCCCTTGAGCTCCTCCTTGTGCCCGACGTGAGCGGCCTGTGCGACTGCCGTGCCGCCGGCCGCGCTGATCTCCGCCACCACCGCCTCGCAGCTCTCGGCCTTGCGGCTCGAGATCACGACGCGTGCGCCGTGCAGCGCCATCTGCATGGCGATGGCCTTGCCGATGCCGCGGCTCGAGCCGGTGATGACGGCAACCTTGCCCGAGAGGTCGAACATGCTCATGCGAATGGCTCCCGAAACGCCGCCGCGTGCGACTCTTCGGCCACTAGGTTAACAACAGAGACGCCTTCGTGCAGGGGTGCAGAGGTTCGCTTGCGGTATCAGTGCCGCGCCATGCGATTGGGCCGCATGTAATTGTCGAACAGATAGTCCGCCACCTGCGTACAGCTCACCTGGCTCGCCTCGATGTCGAACCGGTAGTGAATGCCGCCCCAGATGCGGCTGTGGGCCTCGTCATTGCCAAGCTGAAAGAGGCTCGTGTAAGGCTGTGTGAATACGACCGCGTCGCCGCGTTGTACCACGTCGCGGCAAAGGTCTGCGCGTCGCTGCCCAGCACGTCGGCGAGCATGCGAGAAGCACCCGTGCCGATGCAGGTCATGTTGCTGGAGTACGCCGGGTATGGCGGTGTCGGGATCAGCGGCGTCCACCCGGTCTCAGCACTCGTGGCCGGGTTGTCATCGAGGTCGGCGTGCGCGATCGCCGTTTCCGGACGCCACAGCCGATAGACAGCCTTGCTGTAATGCGAGGTCTGGAGACTGTCGTGTATCGCGGCCATCGTCAGCGCGAACAACCGTGCAGTCGCCGGCCGTTCTGTCGCCACGCGAGGATCGCCGCGGCCGCTTTCCTGCCGACCTGCGCGCCGAGGAGAGCTCGTACTGGAGGGATCTGTGCGAGCCGGTTTGCGAGCGCGCCGTCGGCTAGCGCTTGAGTCCCCGGCAACAACGCCACGAGCACATCATGCCCCGCCTGGGCCGCGGCCGCCTCCGCAGAGGCGCCCCAGGACGCCGGCAATTGGGCGTGAAAGGGGCGGTAACGCTGGTCAATCGCAACCACCGCATCCGCCATGGCGATATGCAGCATGGCGTAATAGCGGGACTGCCCTATCGGTGGTCCGCCAACGTTCCGTTGCAGCAGGTCATTCCACTCGATGATGACGCTGCCGTTCGACTCCTCCATTGCTTGCGCGCGCGGAAGCGACAGACTCGAGAGCGCGATGAAGACAGCCGCGGCTGCCCAATGTGGTGTCAGGTTCATTGGAGACCTCCCTTGGAGCACGTCGTCGCTGAATTCTGCGAAGCTGCCAAGAAGAAACTGCAGCAGGAGGCCGCGGGGTGAAGGAGGCTGCGGACAAGCTGACAGCGCAGGGGCACGTGTTGGTTTCGGGCGCTGCCCGCCTCGAGCAGCAGCAGACCAAACTCGGAGCCGTGCCACCGAAGCACCGCCGCGCGGCTGCCGGCCGCGCGCAGCGGCCATGATAGTCCAGCCGGATTGAAACGTGGTGCGTCGGAACGGAAGCGACTCGCCGTGCCTACGCCGTTTACCGACCGACAGCCCCGCAACCCTAAAGCGCACAAGCGCACGGTGCGAAGGGCAAGCGGTCCGACAGACGCGCCGAATCGCGAGTTGCCAAGCCGAGCGGCACTAATCGCGCGCCTTGAGGCACAGCGCGCTGAGTTGCTTCGTGTGATGGAGTGCGTGAATCGTGCCCAGCGCACGCTTGAGGAGCACATCGTCAAGAATTCACTTACTTCTGAGCAGCACCGCTTCTATGAGCAACGCATGCTCGAATCATTGAACGACGCGAAACAGTCGCTCGCTACGGCGTACCCGATGCTTGAGCGCATCGCCGAAGCGCTCCACGTGGACAAGATCCTGAAGAAGCGCGCCTCCTAAACTCGGACGCCGCCCGGCCGGCGCGCAACGGCGAATATGACGAAGCCCCGGCCTTGTGACAACGGTACCAAGGCCGAGGCTCCGAACGGTTTTCCCTTGCCGCTCCCTAGCCTTGGGAAGTTAGGCAACCAAGACTACGGGTTAGTACGTGCCAGTTCGCTCGCGGTCGCCGGCCCGTGCCTGGAGGCCTTAACGACCGTTAGCGTTCCGCGAGATGTCCCGTTGGAAGCAGAGAGTACTCGCGAGGAACTTAGGGCGCATCGCGGTGTTTACCTAGGTACCCTCGGCTATCCGAAAGCGGGCCGCCTGCCCGGCCAGGATTTTCGCTAAGCCCTGCCGGATCGCAGTTTGTTCGGTCTCGATCGTGGCGTGCATTTTCGGTGCGTGAAACTCGCTCACTGACCGCGGGGTGAGAATCCGAGGATTCCCATCGATCCGTAGTTTTCGCGCGCCCGGAGAGATTCGAACTCCCGACCCTCAGGTTCGAAGCCTGATGCTCTATCCAACTGAGCTACGGGCGCGAAGGTCGGATTCTACTACGAGCGGCCGCGCGCACGCGGCTCTGCCTCCGGCCACATTCGCTGCAGCAGCCGGTCGCGCCACACGAACTGATGCCACAACGCGGTGAGCACGTGAATGCCGATGAGCGCAAACAGCGTGTAGTCCGAAGTCGAACGCCCGGCCGTGCCAGATGAAGGTCACGATGCCAACGAGTGGCGTGACGAGTACGAGCAGGTACAGCAGGAGGTGCACGGCGTGGGAGAGCCGGCGCGGCAGTACTCCGATTTCCGGCGGTAGCGCCGGCGGCGGGTACGTGCGGCGCCAACACAGCCGCACGACGATCAGCGCCCAGACGAGCAGGCCGATGAGCGCGTGCACATTGATCCAGAACGTCTGCGAGCGCCGCGGCCACGAGTCGTGCAGGAGGCCGAGCACACCGACTACACGGCCCGAAATCCGGCGAGACGCACGCTGAGGCGCTGTATCTCGTCCAGATCGAGGGCCAGCGTGAGCCCGAGCACACGGCACAGACTCCCGACCACCCACAGTCCCAGGCCGAGTCCCGTCCCGGCTCCGCTCTCTGCAGGTTCCCGGCGCCAGAAGCGATCGGTCAGGTGCGGCAGATCCTCACGCGCTAACTGCGGCGCCGCATTGCGCACCTGGAGCGCACCCGTGGCACCGCCCCTGCTTTCCTGGAGCCAGTCGATCTCGATCGGCGCACCCGGATCGCCGTGCTGAATGGCGTTCGCCAGCAGATTCAGCAACATCGCATCGAAGAGTCGCGGATCGGACTGGATCCACAGCCCGTCCGGGATGCGCGCGACGATCCGCGAGCAGTCCTCGGGCGCAGTGATGCGCAGCCGCTCGATGCGAGCGCGAACGGCTGCGCCAACTGACATGGGTTCGAGCGCCTGCTGCGCGGCCGCCCGGTCGGCGCGCGCCACGGCCAGCAGCGACTCGATCACGCTCTGCATGCCGATGGCGGCGGCCGCTGCCTGTCGCAGATACTCATGCAGGCCTGCGACATCCTGGCGCGCGAGGCCAGCCTCGCCGAGGGTACGGATCTCGGCGAGTGGTGTCCGCAGCTCGTGGGCGAGGTCAGCCGCGAAGCGCCGCTCGTGCTCGAGAGCTTCTGTCAGACGTTCGATGAGCTGATTGAAGCGCTCGCCCAGCGGCTGAATCTCGGCCGGCACATCGCTGAGCGGCAGGGCACGCGCGTGTTGATCGATGGAGATCTCCTGCGCGGCGCTCGCCAGCCGCTCGAGCGGCTTCAGCCCCTGGCGCACGGAAAGCACCGTGGCGAACACGCAGACGCCGAGCACCGTCACGACGCCCCCCAACAGGATGACATCGACCTCGCGCATCAGCCGGTCCCGTTGCCCCACATCGACTGCCTGCGCACTGAAGCTACGCTCGATGTAGCGGTCGACCAGCCGGTCGACCACGACCTGAAAAGCCGCAAGGCTCAATCCCACCCCGAGCAGCAGCGAAAGCAGCAGGCGCCGCTGCAGCGAACGTCCAGCCCACTCACGGAACACGATAGCCAAAGCCTCGTCGGGTCTCGATGAGCTCACGGATCCCCGCGCTCGCGAGCTTGGTGCGCAGAGTGCTGACGATCACCTCGACGACGCGGTCAGAGGCATCGCTCAGGCCGTCGTAGAGTCGCTCGAAGAGCGCCACGCGCGTGAAGCTCTTGCCACGATGGCGCAACAGCGTCTCGAGCAGCGCGTACTCCTTGGGAGTCAGGGGCAGCGGCGATCCCCGCACGGTCGCGAGCCGCGCATTGGTGTCGAGCGTCAGCTCACCGTGCGCCAGCACACCGGAGGTCTCCCCATAGCGGCGCCGCAGCAGTGCGAGCGTGCGCGCCTTGAGCTCGCTCAGGTCGAAGGGCTTCACCAGATAATCGTCAGCTCCGAGGTTCAGTGCCGCGACCCGGTCCTCGATCTGGTCACGGGCCGAGAGGACGAGCACGCGCGTCGGTACCCGCGACGCGCGCAACGCTCGCAACACGTCGAGCCCGGAGACCCGGGGCAACATCAGATCGAGAATCATGACGTCGTACTCGTGCGCCTCGATCTGCCGCAGGGCGGCCTGGCCGTCGCCGGCATGATCCACGGCGAATCCTTCCCCGCGAAAGTCGGACGTGAGCGCGGCGGACAGCCGGGCGGAGTCCTCGACGATCAGCAGTTTCATCGCCCCCAGTGTAACTCGCTGCGCGCCGCTTTAAGCGTAACCAAAGCTTTCCTCGGGCACCATGCGCGCAGCGCGTACCTCGTGCGGATGCAGTGAACTGTTCTCGTGCAAAAGGCAACGGTGCGGCTGGCACCCGCTGGCTGACGACGGCGGTGTTGTCTGCCGGCGTCGCGTGCGGCTGCGCCACCGAGAGCGCGCCGCAGCCGCCTGCCGTCACGCCCGCCGCATTCGAGCACGCCACCGGCGCTCGGGGCGCCTCCTGGCCGGCGCAGGACTGGTATCGCGGGTTCGGGAGCGATGAGCTGAATGACTTTGTCGATCAGGCGGCACGCGACAACACCGATCTGACCGGGGCACGCGAGCGCGTCGCCCAGGCTGACGCGCGGGCACGACAGTCGGGCGCCGCGATTCTTCCGAAAGTCAGCCTCGATGGGAACGCCACCTATCTGTCGGGGCATTCACAGCAGGGGAGCGGACACGAGCTCGACTGGTTCGCAATGCTCTCTGCGAGCTATGAGGTGGATTTCTGGGGGAAGAACCGCGCCACTGCTAACGCGGCACGGCTCGAGGCCGGAGCATCGCGCGCCGAGCGCGACACGGTGGCACTCACCCTCCTCGGCGGCGTGGCCGATGAGTATTTCCAGGTGCTGGCGTTGCGCGAGCGCCTGGGGATTGCACGCTCCAACCGGGATGCGGCCGCGAAAATACTCGAAGCCGTGCAGGCGCGCTTCGATGCGGGCGTCGCCAGCCCCACCGAGCTCGCCTCGCAGAAGGCGGCCTGGTACACGGCGCAAATCGCCAGCTCCGACCTGGAGCAGCTGGAGATGGAGGCGCGTGCCGCTCTCGCGTTGCTTCTGGGACGTCCTCCGGAGCACTTCGAGGTTCGGGCAGACAATCTCGATTCTCTGCGCGAGCCGGTGGTCGCGGCCGGGCTGCCGTCGGAGCTGCTCACCCGCCGGCCCGATGTCGTCATGGCCGAAGCGAATCTGCGCGCTGCGCACGCGAACCTCGCGGCGGCGCGCGCGGCAATGTTCCCGAACCTGACGCTCACCGCCGCCGCCGGTGTGCAGAATCCGGCGCTGCCGGCCACCGTCCTCACCATCCCGGGTGTTGGTCCCTCGTATTCGGCCATCGCCAGCCTCACGCAGCCGATCTTTGATCACGGCCGATTGGCGGCGCAGCGCGATGAAGCGCTCGCCAGGGAGCAGGAGCTGCTCGCGGGCTATCGTGCGGCGATCATCGCCTCTCTGGTCGATGTCGAGAAGGCGCTCGCCGCCGTTCAGCACCTGAACGCGGTACGCGAGTTCCAACAGGGCAGCGTGGCGGAGAGCGAGCGCGCCTTCGAGGGGGCACAGCTGCGCTACCAGCGGGGATCCGGAGACTTTCTCACGCTGCTGGAATCGCAGCGCACCCTGTACGCGGCCCGGGACCAGTTTGCGCAGTACCGCCTGGCGCGTCTGCAGGCGCTCGTTGCGCTGTGCAAGGCCCTGGGTGGTGGCTGGGATGCCTCTTCTTCCGCGATGCAGTGGCCACCGGCCACACCTGCGGCCGGGAGTGCCCGCAATGCCGCCTCTCCCTAGTTGAGTTACTGCCGCTGTCCGCCTGAAAGGCCTGCCGATGAATGCCGCCCGAGCCGCCCTCCGTATCCCGCGCGCGCGTATCCGCCCGGGGGAGTGGGCGGCCATTCTGCTGCTCGTGGCTTGCAGCACTGCCGTGTCCCTCGCGGGCTGTCAGCGGGCGCCGCCGGCGACAGAAGCCCCGGCGGCCGAGGCGAAGGACAAACCCGCCCCAGAAGCCGAAGGCGTGACACTCAAGCCCGAGGAGGTTGAGAAGGCCGGCATCAGGACGACGACGCTCGCTGCCTCCAGCCACGCGCCGGAGAGCACGGGCTACGCGGTCGTGATCACGCGAGAGGCGATCGCCCAGGCGGTCGCGGATCTCACCAGCGCAGCCGCGGTCGAGCGGCAAAGCCGTTCGGCGCTCACCCGCGCCCGCAGCCTCGCGGGCACCCCGGGCGCGATGCCCATCGAGGCGCAGGAAGCCGCCGAGCGCCAGGCGACCGTCGATCACGCGGCCTTCGTACTCGCCGAGCGACGCCTCTCGGCGACCTACGGTCAGAACCCGCCGTGGAAAGAGAACTACGACAGTCCGCTGCTGCGATCGCTCGCTCGCGGCGATACCAAGCTTGCGCGCGTGACCTTCCCCCTGGGGTCGCTCGGGTCCACGGTGCCCACCAGGCTGCGACTCACGCGTATCGGTGCGGCTCAAGGCTCCAGGAGCATCGAAACGCTCGCCGTGTGGAGCGCGCCGGCCGATGCCACCATTCCCGGGAGTAGCTTTTTCGCCATGCTGAAGGGCGACGATGCGAGCGAAGGCGAGCGCCTCATCGCGCACGCCGCCGTGGGCGCCGCCGAGAATGGCGTCGTCGTGCCCTACTCTGCGGCGGTCATCAGCGCCGGCAAGTACTGGTGCTACATCGAGGAGAAGCCCGGCCTCTTCGTGCGGACCGAGCTCGACCCCAACATGCCGACTGATGAGGGCTACTTCGTCAGGGAGGGCATCGAGCCCGGGGCGCAAGTCGTCACGACTTCGGCGGGAGCGCTCCTGGCGCGCGAAACCAACCCCAGCACCGAGGCGGACTGAGACATGATGCGCGCACTGGTCACACTCTGCGTGCGACATTTCGGCACGGTGACCGCGCTGACGGTCCTGGCGCTGGTGCTGGGCTCATGGAGCGCGCTGCACTCGCCGCTCGACGTCTTCCCGGAGTTTGTCCCGACGCAGGTCACCGTCCAGACCGAGGCGCCGGGCTTCGCCCCGCAACAGGTCGAGGAACTGGTCACCAAGCCGATCGAGAACGCCGTGAACGGCGCCGCCGGACTCGCGACCCTGCGCTCGGAATCCATCCCGGGGCTTTCGGTGGTGAACATCGCTTTCACCAACGATGTCGATGTTCACGTCGCCCGCCAGGGGATTTCGGAGCGCCTGTCGGAGCTCGGCAGCACCCTGCCCGCCGGCGTCGGGACCCCGAAGCTCTCGCCGCTGGTGTCGAGCACCATGGACCTGCTCAAGATCGGCCTGCTCTCGGACAGGGTCGATGGCTACGCGCTGCGCGACGCCGCGGACTGGGTGATCAAGCCGCGCCTGCTCGCGGTGCCGGGGGTCGCGCACGTCATCGTGTTCGGCGGTCAGGTACGGCAGATTCAGATCCTGCCCGATACCGGCAAGCTCGCGAGCTACAACATCACCATGAGCGAAGTGGCGGATGCCGCGCGCACCGCGCTGTCCTTGCGCGGCGCGGGCTTCATCGATCTCGCCGCGCAACGCGTCCTGATCGAGTCGCCCACGCCCGAGCCCGACATCGCAGCGCTCGGCGAGGCCGTGATCGCAATGCGCAACGGCACACCGGTGCTGCTACGCGATGTCGCAACGGTCGAGCAGGCACCGGCGTTGCGCTTCGGCGACGCGCTCGTCATGGGCAAGCCGGGGGTGTACCTTTCACTGGCCAGCCAATACGGAGCCAACACGCTCAGCGTGACGCGGGCGGTCGAGCGTGCGCTCGCCGCGCTCGAGCCGGCACTCAGGGCGCAGGGCATCACCGTCTATCCGGCACTGCATCGCCCGGCCAATTTCATCGAACGCGCGCTCGGCAATCTCAGGGAATCGCTCGCGCTCGCCGCGGTGCTCATTCTCGCCGTGCTGTATGTGTTCCTGCGCGATTGGCGCGCCTCGCTCATCGCTTTCACGGCAATACCGCTGTCGCTGCTGGCCGCGGTCGCGGTCCTGAACCGCATGGGCCTCACCCTCAACACCATGACTCTCGGCGGTTTTGCGGTCGCGCTCGGAGTGCTGGTCGATGATGCCATCATCGGCATCGAGAACATCATGCGGCGCCTGCGCGAGAACGCCGGCCTGCAATCTCCCCGGCCGCGCCTCGAGATCATCCGCGACGCCTCGCTCGAAGTGCGCGGGCCAGTCATCTACGCCACCCTGGTGGTGATCGTGGTCTTTCTGCCGGTGCTGTTCACCTCGAGCATCCAGGGACGCTTCGTGGGCCCGCTCGCGCTTTCATTCATATTCGCGGTGGTGGCCTCGCTCGTGGTCGCACTGACCTCCACGCCGGCCTTGTGCGCGCTGCTCCTGCGCCGCCACGACGAGCGCCCGGAAGCGCGCTGGCTGCAAACCCTCAAGGTGTGGCAGCGCCGGTCGGTGCAGCGCATCGGCGCACACCTGAGGCTCACGATGCTGACGCTGATCGGACTGGCGGTGCTCGCCGTGGCAGCACTGCCATTTCTCGGCGGCACTTTCATGCCGGATTTTCGCGAGGGCCACTTCGTGCTCCAGGTGTCGAGCTCGATCCCGGGGACCTCGCTCGATGAGATGCTGGCTCTCGGCAAACGAATCAGCGCCGACGTGCTGGCACTGCCCTACGTCAAGAGCATCGAGCAGCAGGTCGGCCGCGCCGAGCTCGGCGAGGACACCTGGGGGCCGCACCGCAGCGAGTTCCACGTCGAGCTGAAACCCGACGCGAAGGTCGATCAGGAGGAGGCACAGGAAGCGTTGCGCGACATTCTCGCGCACTATCCGGGCACACAGAGCGAGGTCGTCACCTTCCTCGGCGATCGCATCAGCGAGAGCCTGAGCGGCGAGACCGCCCAGGTCGCCATCAAGGTGTTCGGCGACGACCTGGACGCGCTCGATGCCACCGGCGAGAAGGTGGTCGCGGCCATCGGCAAGGTAAAGGGCATCGTCGATCTGCAGTTCAAGCGCCAGAGCGGCACCCCTGCGCTCGCAATCCAGCTCTCCCCGCAGGCGCTCGCCGCGACCGGCCTCAAAGTCCAGGACGTTCTCGACACCCTTGAAACCGCTTACGCGGGTGCACGCGTCGGACAGACGTTCCGCGGCACCCGCACCGTCGATGTCGATGTGCTGCTGCCGGAGGCGGTGCGCCATCAGCCTGCACAGCTTGCACGGCTGATGATCGCAAGCCCCCTGGGTCCGGTGCCGCTGTCACAGGTCGCACGCATCGGGGTGAGCGAGGATCGCTACAGCATCGAGCACGACGGCGGTCAGCGCCGTATCAGCGTGACCTTCAACGTGCGCGGCGCCTCGCTCCAGGGTGTGGTGAAGGAAGCCCAACGCGCCATTGCCAGCTCCGTCCCGCTGCCGGCGGGCGTGTACCTCGAGTTCACCGGCGCAGCGGCGGCGGAGCAGCAGACCCGTAACGAGCTCCTGCTGTATTCGGGCCTGGCGCTGGCGCTGATTCTCGTCATCCTGTTCGTCTCATTCCACTGGCGGATCAACGCCTGGCTGGTGTTGGCCAATCTGCCCTTCAGCCTGATCGGCAGCGTGCTGGCGATCGCGGTGACCGGTCTCGGCATTTCCCTCGGCACCGTCGTCGGCCTCGTCACGGTCTTTGGTGTGAGTGCCCGCAACTCGATACTCCTGCTCGCACACTACGAGCATCTGGTCGAGGTCGAGGGCGAGGCGTGGACTCCGGAGCTCGTCCTGCGCGGCGCTAACGAGCGGTTGATCCCCATCCTCATGACCGCCGCCGTGACCGCGTTGGGTCTCGCGCCTCTCGCCTTCGGCCTCGATCGCCCCGGCCAGGAGATCGAGGGACCGATGGCGGTGACCGTGCTCGGCGGGCTCATGTCCTCGACGCTGCTGAACCTGCTGGTGCTGCCGGCGCTCGCGCAGCACTACGTGCGCGTCGGCACGCCAGCCGCCCTGGCCGCGCCCGTGTCATCATTGGACGATGGCCGCTGAACGGAAGACTCTGCGCGCTGCGGCGCGCCCGACCGTCGCCCGCCGGCGCTGTTGGTGGGCCGAGACGGCCGATGCCGACTACGTGCGCTATCACGACGAAGAGTGGGGGCGCCCGGTGCACGATGACCGGCGCCTGTTCGAGATGTTGACGCTCGAAGGCGCGCAGGCGGGCCTTTCCTGGTCGACGATCCTGCACAAGCGCGAGGGTTACCGCCGCGCCTTCGCCAACTTCGACGTGCGCCGCGTGGCACGTTTCGATGCACGGCGCCGCGCCGCGGTGCGGCGTGATAGTGCCATCGTGCGTAACCGCCTGAAGATCGACTCGACGGTGAGCAACGCGCGCGCTTTCCTCGCGGTGCAGCACGAGTTCGGTTCTTTCGACCGCTATCTGTGGACCTTCGCCGGCGGCCGCCCCCTGGTGAACTGCCCGCGGCGCGGCGCCGTGCCGGCGCGCACCGCGCTCAGCGACGCGCTTTCGCGGGATCTCACGCGGCGCGGGTTCCGCTTCGTCGGCTCGACCATCATCTACGCCTTCCTGCAGGCGGTCGGCGTGGTCAACGATCACACGCGCGATTGTTTTCTGTGCCCGCGGCGTGCGCGCCGGGGTGCCGGTCCGCGGCGGCGGCAGCGGGCGGCGCGCCCTCGACGGCGATCGCAGTAGCGCCGGCTGCCGAGCGCCTTTTAAGATAGCGTCCCGATTTCTCGCATCAGGACTCGTCTATGAAGGCTCTTCTCGCGATAGCGCTCGCCACGGCTACGGCAGCAGCGTATGCAGACTGCCCCTACCCGCAGGCCCCCACGAAAATCCCGGACGGCGCGACCGCAACGCTCGAGGAGATGGTTGCCGGACAGAAGGCCGTGGGTACATACCAGAAGGCGATCAATGACTACACGGCCTGCATCGATAAGGAGCTCGATGACGCCATCGCCAAGGGCGGCGACAAGCTGAAGCCCGAGCAGAAGCAGGACATGCAGCGTGTCGAGGCACAGAAGCACAACGCCACCGTCGACCAGCTGCAGGCCATCGCCGATCGTTTCAACGAGCAGGTAAAGGTCTACAAGGCCAGGACCGCTGACAAGAAGGGCTGAGTGCTGACCCCTGCCGAGGCCGACCAGCTGATCGGTCAGCATCTGCAGTGCCTGCCGATCGAATCCCTGCCGCTGGCGCAGTGCGCCGGCGCGGTGCTGCGCGAGAACATCTACGCCGAGCGCGACCAGCCGCCATATGACCGGGTCGCCATGGACGGCGTGGCGCTCGACAGCCAGGCGGTGAGTGCCGGCGGGCGCTCCTTCCGTATACAGGCGACGCAGGCGGCCGGCGACGCGCCGCTCACTCTCGGCACCGCCGCCGACTGCATCGAAGTGATGACCGGGGCGGTGCTGCCGGTCGGCTGCGACAGCGTGGTGCCGGTGGAGAAGCTCGCCGTCGAGCATGGCCACGCGACCCTGGCGCCGGATGCGCAGGTCGAGCCGTGGCTGAACGTCCACCGGCGCGGCACCGACACGTGTCAGGGCGCACTGCTCCTGAGTGCGGGGCAGCGCCTGCGCGCCCCGGAAATCGCCATTGCCGCCTCCGCAGGCATGGCGCGCATCCGGGTGGCGAGTCAGCCCATGCTGGCGGTCATCTCCACCGGCAACGAGTTGGTCGAGCCGGGCGAGCCGGTGCTCGCGCACCAGGTGCGCCGCTCGAACGCGTACGCCATTGTCAGCGCGCTGCGCGAGCACGGTTTCCAGCGCGTCGCGGACGATCACATCCGCGACGATGCGGAGGAACTGCGCGAGCGCCTGCGCTTCCACCTCGAGACGCACGATGTGCTGGTGCTCTCCGGCGGCGTGTCGATGGGCCGCTTCGATCTGGTGCCGCAGGTGCTCTCTGAGCTGGGGGTGCGCACGATCTTCCATAAGGTCGCGCAGCGGCCCGGCAAACCACTGTGGTTTGGCGTCGCCCCCTCGGGAGCCGCGGTGTTTGGACTGCCCGGCAACCCGGTGTCGACGCTCGTGTGCCTGACGCGTTATGTGCTGCCGGCGCTGCGCGGCAGCCTCGGCCAGAGCCCACAGCCGGTGCAGCGCATGGCTCTCGCGGCGCCGGTGACTGTCACGCCACCGCTGACGTATTTCATCCCGGTGCGGCTCGAACAGGATGACTGGGGACGGGACTGGGCCGTTCCAGCCCCAACCAACGGCTCGGGGGACTTCACCGGTCTCGTGGGCACCGAGGGGTTCGTGGAGCTTCCTCCGGGGCCCAATACCTACGCCAGGGGCTTCGTGACGCGCCTGCACCGCTGGTCGTGACGATTGCAACGGCGAGCGGCGCCCCCACCCACCGGGTTAGCCCAAGGCGCCAATAGCCTTTGACTCGAGCGGTGCTCATACTGTCGTAAGCCATGTCGAATCGCGAAGTCATAGTGCCTCTGCGCGCGCTTGCCGCGCCGCGGGATACCTTTGCCCGTCCGATACGGGATCTGCGCATCTCGGTCATGGACCGGTGCAATTTCCGCTGCCCTTATTGCATGCCGCGCGAGACCTACCACGAGCGCTACCGATTCCTCGGTTCGCACGAGCGGCTGTCGTTCGATGAGATCGTGCGCCTCGCGCGACTGTTCGTGCAGCTGGGCGTGCGCAAGCTGCGCCTCACCGGCGGTGAGCCCTTGCTGCGTACCAACCTGCCCGACCTCATCGGCGATCTGACCGACATCCCCGGCGTAGAGGACGTCGCGCTCACGACCAACGGGGTGCTGCTTGCCCGCTATGCCACCGAGCTCAAGGCCGCGGGGCTTCAGCGGGTGACCGTCAGCCTCGACAGCCTCGATCCGCAGGTGTTCGCGCGCATGAGCGGTGGCTTCGCCGGCGTCGAGGAAGTGCTCGACGGCATCGAGCATACGCGGCGCGCCGAGCTCACCCCGATCAAGATCAACGCCGTCGTACAGCGTGGCGTGAACGATCACACCGTCCTCGACCTGGTGGAGCGCTTTCGCGGCACGGGCGTGATCGTGCGCTTCATCGAGTATATGGACGTGGGCAACCGCAATCATTGGAGCGAGGGCCTGGTGGTACCGTCGAAGGAGCTGGTGGCGCGCATCGGCGCGCGCTGGCCCCTCGAGCCGCTCGACCCCGGCTATCGTGGTGAAGTCGCCCGCCGCTATGCCTTCACCGACGGTCAGGGCGAGGTCGGCTTCATCTCCTCCGTGTCGCAGCCCTTCTGTGGTGATTGCACGCGCTCGCGGCTGTCCTCCGACGGCGTGCTCTACACCTGCCTGTTTGCCACGCACGGCACCAGTCTCCGCGATGTGTTGCGGGGTGGCGCGAGCGATGACCAGCTGCTCGAGCTGATTCGTGGCGTGTGGCTCGTGCGCTCCGACCGCTACAGCGAGCAGCGCGCCAGCCTGCGACGCGCAGCGGGCGATGAGCGCAAGGTCGAGATGTTCTACATCGGTGGCTGATGCCGCGACGCAGCCTCACCCACCTCGACGCACGCGGTCAGCCCGCCATGGTTGACGTGGGGGCGAAGGAGGTCACCCATCGGGTCGCTGTGGCCGAGGCCCGCGTGCGCTTGCCGCGCGCGGTGGCACAGGCCCTGCGCGCGAGTGGCCACCGCACCAAGAAGGGCCCGGTGTTCGACACGGCGATCGTTGCCGGAGTGCAGGCGGCCAAGCGCACTCATGAGCTCATCCCCTTCTGCCATCCGCTCGGAATCGAGAACTGTCAGTTGCATATCGAGCATCAGGCGCGGGAGATCGTGGTGCGCTGTGAGGTGTCGGTCCATCACCGTACCGGGGTCGAGATGGAAGCACTCACCGGTGCGGCGGTCGCCGCGCTCACCATCTATGACATGTGCAAGGCGCTATCCCACGACATCGTGATCGGTGACGTACGCCTGCTCGCCAAGTCCGGCGGCCGGCGCAGATTCGCACGCACTGCTGCGGAGCGTCGGCCGTGAGTGCCTCAGGCGGCAACGGCGCCGCTGCCCCCGCCTCTGGCATGGCGCCGCTGCTCGGGCTGGTGCTCGCCGGTGGGCGCAGCACGCGCATGCATACCGACAAGGCGGCGCTGCTGTACGGCGGGCGCAGTCAGCTCGAACGAGCCATGGCACTCATCGCCCCGCACGTTACGCGTGCGTACGTATCGGTGCGCGCCGACCAGAGTACCGATCCGCTACGCGCCCGCTTTCCGCAGATCCGCGACGCTCACGAGAACCTGGGCCCGATTGCCGGGCTCCTCGCCGCTCAGGCGCGCCACCCTGAGGCCGCCTGGCTGATGCTCGCCTGTGACCTGCCGCTGCTGGATGAGCTGACACTCGCGCACCTCGTGCGCTCCCGAGCCCCGGAGCGTGTAGCGACCGCCTATCGCTCGAGCCACGATGGCCTGCCCGAGCCCCTGTGTGCTATCTGGGAGCCGCGCAGCGCCGCGCCGCTCGCCGCCTACGTCGCGAGCGGCCGGCAATGCCCGCGCCGTTTTCTCCTCGGCGCCGATACCTGCCTGATCGATGAGCCGAACCCGGGCGCGCTCGACAACATCAACACGCCCGAGGAGTATAGGAGCGCCATGACCACGCTCGCCCCGGAAGCCACGGCGGACCCGAAGCACATCACCGTGCAGTACTACGCCTTGCTGCGCGAGCAGGCCGGCCGGCGCGACGAAGCACTGGTGACACGCGCGCGCACCGCCGCGGAGCTCTACGCCGAGCTCGCGCAGCGTTACCCCTTCTCGCTCGCGCCCGCAGTGCTGCGGGTGGCCATCAACACCGAGTTCCGGGAGTGGACGGCGCCGCTCGCCAACGGCGACGCCGTCGTGTTCATACCTCCAGTCGCCGGAGGCTGAGGGGCGCAGCGAGGGATCATGGGCGCGTTTCAGTTCACCCGCACACCGATTGCCCCCGGCGAGCTGCGCCTCACGCTCGCGGACCCGGCCTGCGGCGGCTACGCCGCGTTCGAAGGCTGGGTGCGCGACAGCAACGAGGGCCAGCGCGTTCGCGGCCTCGAGTACGAGGCCTTCGAGGCGCTCGGCGTGCGTGAGGGCGAGCGGATCGTCGCCGAGGCCATCGCGCGCTTCGGTGTGGCGCACGCCGCCTGCGTGCATCGCATCGGCGCACTGGCGGTCGGCGAGCTCGCCGTGTGGGTGGGGGTGAGCGCCGCGCACCGCGATGAGGCGTTTCGCGCCTGCCGCTACATCATCGACGAGGTCAAGCACCGCCTGCCCATCTGGAAGAAGGAGCACTACCTGAGTGGTGACTCCGGCTGGGTGAACTGCGAGCGCTGCGCGGCGGCGCCGCGCGAGGCGCGCGGAGATGACGCCGACGCCGTGGGACACCGCTACGTCCACGAGCACGTCTAGGCCCGGCCGGCGGACGGGCAGCGCAGTCAATACACGTTTGGCGCACAGTTAAGCAAACGCCTAACTATTGGCCAAAACACCTTCCAACTCGCCCGCCAACGCGCGCCGCTACGGCCGCACCTGCCCCGCTCCGCGCACCAGGTACTTGTAGCTGGTGAGCTGCTCCACGCCGACCGGCCCGCGCGCGTGGAACCGGTCGGTGGAGATGCCGATCTCGGCTCCCATGCCGAACTCGCCGCCATCGGCGAACTGCGTCGAGGCGTTGTGCAGCACGATCGCGCTATCGACGCGCTGCAGGAACCGCTCGGCGGTCGCCGGGTTCTCGGTCACGATCGATTCAGTGTGCGCCGAGCCATAGCGCGCAATGTGCGCGATCGCCGCATCGACCCCCTCGACGACGCGGGCAGCGATGATCGCGTCGAGATACTCGGTATACCAGTCGTCTTCGCTCGCCGGGCGAACGCGCGGATCGACACGCTGGACAGTCGCGTCGCCACGCACCTCACAGCCGGCCTCGAGCAGGTCGCCGATGATCGGTGGCAGATGCGTCGCGGCGCACGCTGCATCGACGAGCAGCGTCTCGGCTGCGCCACAGATGCCGGTGCGGCGCATCTTGGCATTCAGGGTGATGGCGCGTGCCATGCGGACATCGGCATCGCGGTCGATGTACACGTGGCAGTTGCCCTCGAGGTGCCCGATGACCGGCACGCGTGCCTCCTTCTGTACCCGCTCGACGAGGCTGCGACCACCGCGCGGCACGATGACATCGAGATACTCGCTCATAGCGGCGAGCATGAAGCCGACCGCCGCCCGGTCGCTGGTCGGCACCAGCTGTATGCAGGCGGCTGGCAATCCGGCCGTGGCGAGGCCGCTCGTGAGGCACTCGTGCAGGGCAACGCTCGAGTGCTCGCTCTCAGAACCGCCGCGCAGAATGCAGGCATTACCCGATTTCAGACATAGCGCGCCGGCGTCCGCGGTGACATTGGGACGACTCTCGTAGATGATGCCGATGACCCCGAGCGGCACGGTGACGCGCTGAATGCGCAGTCCGTTCGGACGCTGCCACTCGGCAACGACGCGGCCGATGGGGTCGGAGAGCTCGGCCACCGCATCGATGCCGGCGGCGATTGCCTCGAGGCGCCGCTCATCGAGACGCAACCGCTCGAGGCGCGGGCCACTCAGGTGCCGGGCGCGCGCGGCGGCCATATCGCGCTCGTTGCTGGCAAGGATCGCAGGACCCCGGGCACGCACCGCTTGCGCGGCCGCCACAAGCGCGGCGTTCTTCTGCGCACTCGGGGCGAGCGCGAGCACCGCGGCCGCCTTCGTGGCAGCCCGACCGAGTTCCTCCATGAGCTCACCGATGCGCTGCTTGTCCATCTAGTCAGGGCGCCGGCTGCGGCGCGCTCACTGCCGCGGCATCCGCGGCCTCCGGGCGCAGCAGCACCAGGTCATCACGGTGGATCATCTCGTCGCGTCCACGGAAGCCGAGAAGCTCGGCGATCTCCGAGGATTTACGCCCCATGATGCGCGCCGCGTCGCCATCTGAGTACGCAATGATGCCGCGCGCGACCTCCGAGCCGTCGCTGGTGAGCACGCTCACGGTGTCGCCACGGTCGAAGCGCCCGCGTGTGCCGGTGACACCGGCGGGCAGGAGACTGCGCCCCTCGAGCAGCGCGCGCAGCGCACCCGCATCGATGGTGATCGCACCGGCCGGGCGCAGCGTGCCCGCGATCCACTGCTTGCGCGCCGCGGCGGGCGTCGCCGTGGGGATGAACCAGGTGCACTCGGCGCCCTCCTCGATGCGGCGCAGCGGGTGGCGCGGCGCACCGGCGGCGATGCACATGTGACAGCCGGCGGCGAGCGCAATGCGTGCCGCGGCGATCTTGGCCGCCATGCCGCCCGAGCCCAGCCGCGAGGCCGAGCGTCCGCCCATTGCTTCGATCTCCGGAGTGAGCTGGCGTACCTCACGGACGAGCCGCGCATTCGGGTCGCGGTTGGGATCGGCGCTGTACAGCCCCGCGACGTCCGAGAGCAGCACCAGGCAGTCGGCGCCCGTCATCTGCGCGACGCGCGCCGCGAGACGATCGTTGTCGCCGTAGCGGATCTCGGCGGTCGCCACCGTGTCGTTCTCGTTGATAACGGGCAGCGCGCCGAGCTCCAGCAGCGACTCGAGCGTGGCACGCGCGTTGAGGTAACGACGGCGGCGCTCGCTGTCCTCGAGAGTTAGCAGCACCTGTGCCACGGTCACGTCATTGCTCTCGAGCAGCTCCTTGTAGGCATGCGCGAGGCGGATCTGGCCCACGGCGGCCGCCGCCTGGCTCTCCTCGAGCCGCAGAGTTCCGTGCTTCAGCCCGAGACGCCGCCGCCCGAGTGCGATCGCTCCAGATGACACCAGGATGACACGCTGACCGCGCTTGCGCAGCCGCAGCAGGTCCTCCACCAGGGTCTCGAGCCAGGCGCGGTTGACGCGGGCGCTCTCTGCGTCCACCAGCAGCGCAGAGCCCACCTTCACGACGACTCGCCGCGCTTGGGTCAGGGGAACCATGAACGAAAACTATACGCATCCGACCTGCGTTGCCCAACCCGACGACAGCCCCTACACTTGAAGGCGGCGAAAATAAGGACAGGGTGGTTTTCGCGGTGAGCAGAGATTACGAGCCGGTGCCCGGCCAGTGGTACGAGAACATCGAAGAAGAAGAATCCTTCCGCGTGCTGTCGGTGGACGAGGACTCCGAGCGCCTGGAGATCGAGTACCTCGACGGTGACATCGAGGAAATCGACCTGGAAGCGTGGCGCGAGATGGACCTCGAGCGGATCGAGGAGCCCGAAGGCTGGTCCGAGTCCGACGACGAGGATGCCGATGATGACGAGGATTGGGAGGAGGAGGACGAGGACGACGAGGACGAGGACGACGACGACTGGGACGAGGATGAGGACGAGGCCGACGACGAGCGGGATGGGTATTGACCTCGGCCGGCGTCGATAGCTGGTACCACGAGAAAGAATCCGCCTGGCTGTACCGCCAGGTGGCCGCCGCGGAAGCGGACCCCGCCAAGAGTGCCCTGTTTCTGAAGCTCGCCGCCGCCGCCGAGGAGCAGGCGGCGAAATGGCAGCTTGCCGCGCAGCGCGACACCTCCGGGACGGCTCTGGAGCGGCGGTTCGTGCCTTCCCTGCGGGCGCGCATCGTCGCGCGGCTGCTGTCGCGCTTCGAGCCACGCTCGCTGCGCGCCGTGCTCGCCGCCATGAAGCTGCGCGGCCTGTCGATCTACAGCGCGCCGCTCGCGGTCGCCGGCCATGCGATGCCGACCTCGCTCGCCCAGGTCGGCGCGCGCCACCGCAGCGCTCTCGGCGGGGGGTTGCGCGCCGCGGTGTTCGGGGTGAACGACGGCCTGGTGTCCAACGTCAGCCTCGTGCTCGGTGTTGCGGGCGCAGGCGTCGCCAGCGGCTACGTGCTCACCGCCGGGCTCGCCGGGCTGCTCGCGGGTGCGCTTTCCATGGCCGCGGGCGAGTACGTCTCGGTGCGCTCGCAACGCGAGATGTACGAGTACCAGATCGCGCTCGAGCGCGAGGAGCTCGCCGAGTACCCCGACGAGGAAGCCGAAGAGCTTGCGCTCATCTACCAGGCCCGCGGTGTCGCGCTCGAGCAGGCGCGGGAGGTGAGTCAGGCGCTGCTGGCGAATCCTGAGGCGGCGCTCGATGTGCTGGCGCGGGAAGAGCTCGGGCTCAATCCCGACGATCTCGGCTCACCGTGGCAGGCGGCCTGGTCTTCCTTTATCGCGTTCGCACTCGGGGCCGCGGTGCCGCTCGTACCGTTCCTGTGCGGTTTCACCGGCGCCGGCGCGACCGCCGGCGCCGTGGCGGTCACGCTGGTCGCGCTGTTCGCGGTCGGGCTCGGGCTGTCGCTGTTCACTGGTCGCGACGCGCTCCGCAGCGCCGTGCGCATGGTGCTGATCGGTGGTGGAGCCGGCGCGGTCAGCTTCCTCGTCGGGCACGCGGTGGGTGTGGCCATCGGCTGAGCCTTGCGGGGCACAGCGCGGCCTTGGGCTTGAAAAGGACCGCCCCGGCCCCATGCTGGCCAGTGTGCCGCGGTAACGGTACAGTGCCGCCCGCGAGCATCTCGCATCCCTCTGTCAATGCAGGGCTTTCCCGTCATGAAACGCATCGTGTTGTTTATCGTCACCAACCTGGCGGTGCTGCTCGTGTTGACGATCGTGGCGCGTCTGCTGGGCCTCGACACCTGGCTGGCCGCTCACGGCGAGAGCTTCGGAGGCTTGCTCGTCTGGGCAGCGCTGTTCGGTTTTGGCGGCGCCTTCATCTCGCTTGCCATGTCGAAGATGCAGGCCAAGATGTTCATGGGCGTGCAGGTGATCAACGACTCCCCCGATCCAACCGCGCAGTGGCTGGTCTCGGTGGTCGACCGCTACGCGCGCGAGGTCGGCGTCCGCATGCCGGAAGTGGGCATTTTCAACTCCCCGGCACCGAACGCTTTCGCCACCGGTGCGAGCCGCAACTCGGCACTCGTGGCGGTGAGCACCGGGCTCCTGCAGAGCATGAACCGCCAGGAAGTCGAAGCGGTGGTCGGTCACGAGATGACGCATGTTGCCAACGGCGACATGGTGACGCTCACCCTGGTCCAGGGCGTCGTCAACACCTTCGTGCTCTTCCTCGCGCGCGTCGTTGGTCAAATCGTCGACCGCGCCGTGTTCCGCTCCGAGGATGGACGCGGCTTCGCGTCGATTCTGACCTTCTACGTGCTGCAGATCGTGTTTGGCCTCCTCGCCACCCCGATCGTCATGTGGTTCTCGCGGCAGCGGGAATTTCGCGCTGACCGCGGCGGCGCCAAGCTCGCTGGCACCGGCAACATGATCGCCGCGCTGGAAGACCTCAAGCGCGGGCACGAGCCGCTGCCGGCGCAGCAGTTCCAGGCCTTCGGCATCGCCGATGGCGGTGTGCGGGGCGGTCTCGCGCGGCTCTTCATGAGCCACCCGCCGCTCGATGAGCGCATCGCGGCGTTGCGCGCCCTCGGCACACATTGACGCCCGCAGCGAGTCCCCTGCCGGAGCGGCTGCGCGCGCTGCTCGGTACAGACGGCGTACTGACGGAGCCGGCGGACTGCGCCCCTTTCATCGCTGACCACCTCGGGCGCTGCCAGGGACGCGCGCTAGCGGTGGTGCAGCCACGCTCGGTGGCGCAGGTTGCACAGCTGCTCGCGTTATGCGACGCAGAGCGCATCGGCGTCGTGCCGCACGGTGGCAACACCAGTTACTGCGGCGGCGCCATTCCCGACGGTTCCGGCCGACAGCTCGTCCTGTCGCTGCGCCGGCTCAATCGCATCCGCAGCATCGATGCCGACAACTACTCGCTCGTTGCGGAAGCCGGCTGCGTGCTGGCGCAGGTGCAAGCGGCGGCCGACGCCGCCGGGCGCTTCTTCCCGCTGAGCATCGGCTCCCAGGGCAGCTGCCAGATCGGTGGCAATCTCTCGACCAACGCGGGCGGCGTCAACGTGCTGCGCTACGGAATGACGCGCGACCTGGTCCTCGGGCTCGAGGTGGTGCTGCCGGGTGGGCGCGTGCTCGATGGCCTCACCACGCTGCGCAAGGACAACACCGGTTACGACGTCAAGTCGCTGTTCCTCGGCGCCGAGGGCACGCTCGGGGTCATCACCGCAGCCAGCTTCAAGTTGTTCCCGCAGATTAGCGCCCGCGCCACCGCACTGGCCGCCATCCCCGAGGTGCGCGCCGCGGTGAGGCTGCTCGGGGAGCTGCGCGCCGCGAGCGGCGACCGCGTCAGCTCGTTCGAGCTCATCCCGCGGGTCGGCATCGAGCTCACCACACGCCACATTCCCGGAGTGAGCGATCCGCTCACCGCCCCTTATCCCTGGTACGTGCTGTGCGAGCTGTCATCCTCGCGCGCCGCCGAGCCGCTCGACGCCGTGCTGGAAGAGGCACTCGGAGCGGCACTTGAGAACGGCACGGTGCTCGATGCCGCGCTCGTGCGCAGCGAGCGCGAGCGGGCCGCACTCTGGAAGCTGCGCGAGAGCATCCCCGAGGCGCAGCGCCACGAAGGCGCGAGCCTCAAGCACGACATCTCGCTGCCGGTGGCGACGCTGCCGGACTTCGTAGCGCGTGCCGCGCCCTGGGTCAGCGCCCACGTGCCCGAGGGGCGGCTGGTCGCCTACGGCCACGTCGGTGACGGCAACCTGCACTTCAACATCAGTCAGCTCGAAGGCGGCGACCGCGCGCGATTCCTCGACCGTGCCGATGAAGTACGGCGCGCGATCCACGACCTGGTGCGTGAGTTCGGCGGCAGCTTCAGCGCCGAGCACGGTGTCGGCCGCACCAAGGTCGGCGAGCTCGAGCGCTACGCCTCGCCGGTGGAGCTCGAGTTGATGCGCGCCGTGAAGCACGCCTTCGACCCTCACGGCATCATGAATCCCGGCAAGGTCTTGCGCGAACAATGAAGGAATCACGCATGGTCCACCGCTCACTCCTCCTCACCGCGTTGCTGCTCGCGGCCGGTTGCAGCGGACACGGCGGGGCAAGCAACCCGCCGCCGCCGGTCACGGCCGCGGCGAGCGCGCCCGGCACCGCCGCCGCTGCCAACGCTGCCCTGGGGGAAGGTCCGCGCATCACGCTGTCTGCGGATAACGTACACATCGAGTACCACGTCTACGGGCACGGCGATCCGGCGGTGCTGCTCGTGCACGGCTGGGCGTGCGATGAGAACTATTGGCACGCACAGCTCGATGCCCTCAAAGCGCACTACACCGTGGTGACGCTCAACCTCGCCGGACACGGGGCGTCCGGCGGCAACCGCACCGACTGGTCGATCGGCAACTACGCGCAGGATGTCGCAGCGGTCGCCCGTGAGATCCCGAACCCCCAGCTGGTGTTGGTCGGGCACTCGATGGGCGCCGATGTGGCACTCGCAGCGACGCCGCTCATCGGTGAGCGAGTCATCGGCGTCGTTGCGGTCGAGGCGCTGCGCTCGGTCGGTGAGCCGCCCCTCACCGCCCACGACATCGACCGCCGTGTCGCACCCTTCAGCGCCGACTTCGTCGGCACCACGCGCAATTTCGTGAGCTCATCGCTGTTCGAGGCCGGCGCCGACCCGGCACTGGTACAGAAAGTGGCCTACAACATGTCGCTCCGCTCACCAGCCGTGGCGGTTCCCAGCATGCGCGCGCTGCTGCAGATGGATCTCACCGGCCTGCTGCGTTCCATCCGCGTGCCCGTGTACGCGATCAACTCCGACCTGCTGCCGACGGATGCCGCGCGCATCCGCCGCGCGCTGCCGGATTTCCATCTCGGTGTGCTGGATCACACCGGTCACTTCCTCATGCTGGAGGCGCCGGCACGCTTCAACCCGCTGCTGCTGCAGGACCTTCAGGCCATCACGCAACGCGCCGCTCACTGAGCGACCTCATCGGAGTCGGGCGCCATCGATCCGCAGCGCACCTCGAGCCAGCCGAGCTCGAGCCCCACCTGCTGCGCATCCATCTGCGCCCAGGAGGTGGCGAGCGGGCTGTCGCCACCCTGCTCGTGCAGCAGCAGCAGCAGGGCGTCGCGGTCGACGGCGAACGGCCAGTCGTGCCCGTGCAGCGTGAGCTCGAACTCACGCCCATCGGGGGTCACGAAGCGCGCGTGACCGCCCGCCTCATACAGATCGAGTGTCAGCAGTGGCCGCAGGTCGCGGGCGCTGCCACTCGCCGACCAGGCGATGCGGCAGGCGTATAGCCGGGCTTCGCTCGGCTCGAAGCGATTGAAGCCGATCACCTCCTCCTGCAGCTCCCCATCGCGCTGGCGCAACGCCCGGCGCCGGTACCAGTACAGCTCCTCGCTGATCACCAGCTGGTAGTCGAGGTAGCGCGCGTTGCCGCTGCTCACGTCCAGGCAGCGGCGCCCCTGCGTGCCGCCGCGGAACTGGTCACCGGCACGCGCCAGCACCAGCTCGCACCCTGCGGAGGGCACGATATCGCCCCGCGTGAGCCGCGCCACGAGCGGCGGCCGGTAGTTGAGGTGCGTCCAGCGCGAGGGGCTCAAGAAGGTGTAGAGCCGGGCGCGCACCGCGTGCGGCTGGGCGGCGACCGGCTCGAGCTGCAGCAGCAGTTGCCGCCGCGGCTCCTGCGGGTCGTCCTCGATGAACTCCTCGAGGTAGAGAACGTGCGCGCCGAGCCAGGCGATGCTCACGGGTGCGACGATCGTGCGCACGCGCTGCTCGCTCGCCTCACGCCACCGTGCCGCGCCGCGGTCGAGGCTCATCACCACCTGCTCGGTGGAATCGCGTGCGCCGGACCACATGCGCTCGAGCGCCGCGACATCGCTCGCATCCGCCGCGCCGGCGCCCGCGAGCCACGCTGCAAGGAGAGCCAGCATGAGGCGATGAGGGCTGCGGGAGCCTCCTTCAGGGCTCCTTGCTGCGCACCAGCCCTTCCTGGGCGGCACTCGCGACCAGGCGGCCGTCGCGCGCGAACACGCTGGCACGCGCGAAGCCGCGCGCGCCCGAGGCGCTGGGACTGTCCATCGCGTACAGCAGCCAGTCGTCGACGCGCAGCGGGCGGTGGAACCACATGGCGTGGTCGATGCTCGCCATGACGAGCGTCGGCCGCAGGAGCGAGGTGCCGTGCGGGAGCGTCGCGGTATCGAGCAGGAAAAAGTCCGAGACGTACGCCAGCAGCCGCCGGTGCAGCATCTCATCGTCGGGAAGGGGACCCACGGCACGAAACCAGATCTCGCGCGCCGGCGCTTCGCGCCGCGGCCGCAGGTACTCGATCGGCCGCACCATGCGGAACTCGAAGGGCCGCGGTTGCTCGAAGAAGCGCCGCACCCGCTCGGGCAGCTTGGCGAGCACCTGGGCTGGGGGGCTGTCGGCAGCCGCCAGACCCTCGGGCGGTGGCACCTCAGGCATGGCGATCTGATGATCGAAACCGCTTTCGGCTGCCTGGAAGGAAGCGGCCATGTTGAAGATCTGCTGCCCGTGCTGGATGGCGACCACCCGGCGGTTGGAAAAGCTGTGGCCGTCGAGGCTGCGATCGACCTCATACACGATCGGCGCGTTGTAGTCGCCGCGTCGCAGGAAGTAGGCGTGCAGCGAGTGCACTACGCGTTGCTCCACCGTGGCGGCCGCAGCCGACAGCGCCTGCCCCAGTACCTGTCCGCCGAAGACCTGCGGGCTGCCGATGTCGCGACTCTCGCCGCGGAACAGATTGAGCTCGAGCCGCTCGAGCTCGAGTAACTGCAGGAGGTCCGCCAGACGCTGATCCATCGCCGTGCCGCTCAGCCGAACTTGAACGTGCCGCGCATCAGCGCGTTGTGACCCGGGAAGGTGCACAGGTAGCGGTAGTCGCCCCCCGGCTTGAGGATCGAGGTCGGGAAAGTGACGCTGGTCGTCTGGCCGCCGCCGATGGTCTTGGTGTGCGCCAGCACGCGCTTGTCACCGGGCGCGACATAATCGTTGGCAAGCCCCGCACCGAGGCCCGCGTTCGCCACGGCGTTGAAGTCGGCGGCGCTCACCAACACCCAGTTGTGTCCCATCGCCTCGCGCGGGAGCTTGCCGGTGTGGTGGAGCGTGAGGGTCACCTCCTTGCAACTCGCCGGCACGGTGAGCATCTGCTTGTCGTACTGCATCTGGTCACTGCCGCTGATCTCGAGCTGGCAGGGATCGGCGTGCGCGAGGTGCGACAGGCTGAGTGCGCCGAGCAGCAGCGTGGCGGCAGCGGCGTTGCGGACGCGTGTCATGTTGACTTCCTTTTCGAGGATCAATCCGGTACTCCGAGACGCTGATGCATGACCGGGCTCGTCGTGGTGTATTGCAGGAACTGCTTCTTCTGCGGATACAGGTGGTGCTGGATGGCGAAAGCGGCCAGCGCCGCCTCGTGGAAGCCCGACAGGATCAGCTTCTTCTTGCCCGGGTAGGTATTGATGTCGCCGACGGCGAATACGCCGGGGATACTCGTCTGGAACTTCTCGGTGTCGACCTTCAGCGCCTTCTTCTCCAGCGCCAGCCCCCACTCGGCGATCGGTCCGAGTTTGGGGTGCAGGCCGAAGAACACCAGCAGCTTCTCGGCGGCGAGCGGCGTGACCGCACCGTCGCTCGCACGGATGTTGACGCCGCGCAGGGCGCCCCCCTCCACGATGAGCGAATGCGGCAGTGCCTCGAAGCAGCGCATGCGGCCGGCCGCCACCGCCTCGCGCATGCGCGCGACCGAGGCCGGCGCCGCGCGGAACTCGGGCCGGCGGTGCACCAGTGTCAGGCTCGCCGCCTTCGGCAGCAGCTCGAGCGTCCAATCGAGCGCCGAATCACCGCCGCCAAATATGGCGAGCTGCTGGCCGGCGAGCTCAGCGGCATTGCGCACCCGGTACTGGATGGCACCGCCCTCGAAAGCCTCAACACCTTCGATGCCGATGCGGCGTGGCTGAAAGGAGCCGAGCCCCGCCGCGATCACCACGGTGCCGGCATCGAAGCGCACGCCGCCGGCCGTCGCCAGGTGAAAGCGCCGGTTGTCCAGTCGCGCGAACTCCGTGACTTCATGTCCGAGATGCAGCTGCGTCTTGAAGGGCTTGATCTGCTGCAGCAGCCGATCGACCAGCTCCTGCGCCCCGCACACCGGTAACCCCGGGATGTCGTAGATCGGCTTGTCCGGGTACAGCTCGGCGCACTGCCCGCCAGGGTGCTGGAGCGAGTCGACGACATGGGCGCTGATGCCGAGCAGCCCCAGCTCGAAAACCTGGAACAGCCCACACGGTCCGGCGCCGATGATGACGGTCTCGGTGGTGATCGGCGCAGCGGCGCGAGTAGCGGGGGCGGTTTGGTTCAAGGGGTGACTTTCGCAGGCTGAAGGCGGTGGCAGCGCATTGTAGAGGGTCCGCGGCGGCGCCGCTCGGCCAGCCCTCTCGGGCGCACACGGATGCACGCTGCCTGTGCGTCGCTTTATAGTAGGCAGCACTCGCTTGCGACCGGGAACCCATGATCAATCTCAATCTCAACGGCAGGAACACCGCGGTGGATGTCGATGCCGACATGCCGCTGTTGTGGGTGCTGCGCGATGTACTCGGGCTCACCGGGACCAAGTACGGCTGCGGCATGGCACTGTGCGGTGCCTGCACCGTGCACCTCGACGGTGAGCCGGTGCGCTCGTGCGTGACGCCGGTGAGCGCTGCCAGCGGCAAGCACGTCACCACCATCGAGGGACTCTCGCCCGATAACAGCCACCCGGTGCAGCGCGCCTGGATCGAGCTCGATGTCCCCCAGTGCGGCTATTGCCAGTCGGGGCAGATCATGTCGGCGGCCGCATTGCTCGCACAGACTGCGCAACCGAGCGACGCCGAGATCGACGCCGCCATGGCCGGCAACATCTGCCGTTGCGGCACCTATCAGCGCATCCGCGCCGCCATTCACCGCGCTGCCACTCTCAAGGCCGGTAGTTGATACTCAGCGCCTGCGCGCGCTATGACACAAAGGACGCCCACCGTGACCTCCAACACCGAACTGCACGCCCGTCGTCAGCAAGCCGTACCGCGCGGGGTCACCAACTCGCTCGCGGTGTACGCCGAGCGCGCCGTCAACGCTGAGCTGTGGGATGTCGAGGGCCGTCGCTACATCGACTTCGCCAGCGGCATCTCCGTGCTCAACACCGGTCATGTGCACCCGAAGGTGCGTGGCGCGATCGCGCGCCAGCTGGAGAAGCTGACTCACACCTGCTTCCAGGTGACGCCCTACGAGAGTTACATTGCACTCGCCGAGGCACTCAACGCCCTCGCGCCCGGCGCAGGTGCCAGGAAGACCATCTTCCTGACCACCGGCGCGGAGGCGGTGGAGAACGCGCTCAAGATCGCCCGCTTCCACACGCGCCGCTCGGCCGTCATCGCCTTCGCCGGTGGCTTCCATGGCCGCACGATCGCCTGCATCAGCCTCACCGGCAAGGTGCAACCCTACAAGGCGGGCTTCGGCGCGATGCTGCCGGAGATCTACCACCTGCCCTACCCCATGCCCTATCACGGCATCACGGTCGAGCACTCGCTCGAGTCACTCGAGCAGCTCTTCAAGGCGGACGTGGACGCGGCGCGCGTCGCCGCAATCATCATCGAGCCGGTGCTCGGCGAAGGCGGTTTCTACGCGGCCCCGCCCGAGCTGCTGCGGCGCTTGCGCAGCGTGTGCGACGCGCATGGCATCGTGCTGATCGCCGATGAGATCCAGTCCGGCTTCGGGCGCACCGGGCGCATGTTCGCCATCGAGCACAGCGGGGTCGAGCCCGATCTGATCACCATCGCGAAGAGCGTGGCCGGCGGGGTGCCGCTGTCCGCGGTCATCGGCAAGGCAGAGATCATGGACGCCCCGGGGCCCGGCGGACTCGGCGGCACGTTCGCGGGCTCTCCGCTCGCCTGCGCGGCGGGGCTCGCGGTGCTGGAGGTGATGCGCGAGGAGCAGCTGCTCGCGCGCGCACAGGACATCGGCCGCTTCATGAGCTCGCGTCTGAAGGGCCTCGCGGTGAGGTTCCCCTGCATCGGTGAGGTGCGTGCGCTCGGGGCGATGGTGGCGCTCGAGCTGGTGAAGAACGGGCGGGCCGATGCACCGGACGCGGAGCTGACGCGTGCGCTCGTGCAGGCCGCGGGCCGACACGGGCTCATCATCCTCTCGTGCGGCGTCTACTCGAACGTCATCCGCTTCCTGGCCCCGCTCACGATCCCGGACGCGCTGCTGAAGGAAGGGTTCCGGCTGTTCGAGCTGGCGCTCGAGGAAGTTGCGGGTGGTGGCGTGAAGGCGAAGGCCGCGAGCTGAAACGCTAGGCGCGGCCGGCGTTGGCGTCGGTCGGCGTGTGGAAATACTCGCTTTCGGAAGCGAGCTGCCCGATCAGACGGTTGAGCTCCGCCATGCGGCCCTGTGCGGTGCTGATCGGCATGCAGTCCTGACAGCGCGGATCGCCGCACGGCTGACGCGAGTACAGCCAGTACTGGATCGCGCCGGCGAGCAGCCCATCGGCAATGTCCCACAGGTCGGCGTCCTTGTCCTTGTCCGCGATCCGGTTGCCCAGATCGACAGCCTTGGAAAATGCCGCATCAAATGTATCCGCCAGCTCGCTCATTGCGTTCGGCCGCCCCTCATCGTTGCCCGCTAGTATAGGCCAAAGCGCCCATCGACTACGGTGGCCGGAATTCCGCCGGGTGCTTCAGCCGGTCACCCCGGCACCGGAAACCCCGTAACCGCCGCTCCCGCCTCATCTGCCCCAGTGCCCTCGGGCCGCCGCGCTTTCGATGCCGGGCTGGCCGATATGCGATGCCCACCTCGGAAGGGCGACAGACGACCGGTGATCATTTCACACGGACCCGTCCCGGCCCCCCGAATTGGCTTATGTCGCATGCCCGAAGCCACGACTGATACGCCCGGCGCGCCTCGCGATTCCGTCTCTGCGCGGCCGGCGCAGCGCCCTTGGCGGCTGCGTGCGCCCCGCTTAGGCATCGGCTGGCGGCTGATCCTCGGCCTTACCGCGGTGGCCGCGGTGCTCATCGCGGGGGAGGTGCTGGCGACGCGCACGACGCGCGAGGCACTGGCCGCGGTCCGAAGCATGCAGAACGAGCACGAGCCGCTCGCCAGTGCCGCGAATCTCGTGCTCGAGAAGCTGGTCGCGTACGACCGCGCGGTCGGCGAATACGTCCAGGCGCGCAGTGCGGCCGACTTCAGCGGCATCACTACAGCCGGTGGCGACCTCGAGGCCGCAGTCGCGGCGTATTTTCGCAGCGCGCCGCCCTCATCGGTCTCGCCCGCCGCGGCCGGGCTGCGCGGACAGCTCATCCGCCACATCGCGGTCGCGCGCCAGCTCGCGAGCCGTGCCGCGCAGCGCCTGCAATGGGTCGATGAGCGGCAGACCGCCCTCACCCGCGTCTACGAGCGTATCGCGTCGGCCGGCGGATCGGGACTCGCCATCAACGGCACGCAGGTGGTAGCGCGCCGCTCACTCGCAGAGCTCGAGTCTGCGATCAATGCCGTGCGCGGCAATTTCGCTATTCCGGCGGTGATTGCGCGCCGCGAGCGCGATTTCATGGCGGTGCTGGATGCACACGAGGCAGAGTTCGAGAACTCCCCCGGACACGCCTGGCTGAGCCTCGTCCGCCACGACTTTCAGGCGGCCGCGCGCCTGCGCCTGCAGATCGAGCGCTACGACCAGCAGAGCGGTGCCCAGTGGCACAGGCTGCTCGAGGACAGCGCCGCACTCACCGAGGGAGTGCAGGATCAGCTGGAACGGCCGGCCCGCGCCGGGCTGCTGCAGGCGGCCCAGCACGCCGCGACCGCCGCGGAGGTCGCGGAGCACACGCTGCGCGACACGGGCGCGGTGGTGTTCGCGTTGCTCGGCCTGGTCTCGGTGCTGCTCGTGGGCAGCATCAGCCTGCCGGTGCGGCGGCTAACCGCGGCCACGCGACAATTCGCGGGCGGGGACCGCGCGGCGCGCGCCCGACGCGGCGGATCCGCGGAGATCGACGAGCTCGCGGAATCCTTCAACACCATGGCGGACCGCATCGCCTCCGCGGAGTCCGAGCTGCGGGCGCACCAGGCGGAGCTCGAGCGTCACGTCGCCGAGCGCACTCGCCAGCTGCACCACCTCGCGCACCACGACCCGCTGACGCAGCTCCCCAACCGCCGCAAGCTCTCGGCGCACCTCGAGGCCGCGCTGACCCGCGCCGGAACGCGTCAGCGCCTGGCGCTGCTGTTCGTCGACGTGGACAACTTCAAGTCGATCAACGACACACTCGGCCACAGCTTCGGTGACCGCGTGTTGCAGCACATCGCCCAGCGCCTGCACGCCGCCACGCGCACCACGGGGCTCCTGGCGCGGCTCGGGGGCGATGAGTTCACGGTGCTGCTCGAGGACGTCAAGTCTCCCGAGCAGGTGGCGAATCATGCCGGGCAACTCGTCGCGACGCTGCAGCAGCCACTGGTCGTCGATGGCCGCGTGCTCACCACCAGCGCGAGCGTCGGGGCGAGCCTCTATCCGGATCATGCGGGGAACGCGGAAGGGTTGCTGCGCGCCGCGGATGTGGCGCTGTTCCGCGCCAAAGAGCTCGGACGCAACCGCTACGCGCTCTACAACCCGGCACTGTACGACGCCGCCGCGCAGCGTTTCCGGCTCGAGCAGTCGCTGCGCCGCGCGGTCGAGGGCGGGGAGCTGCTGCTCATGTACCAGCCGCAGGTGTCGCTGCACACCTTCGAGTCGACCGAAGTCGAGGCACTGCTGCGCTGGCGCCGGCCCGACGGACGCATCTCCAACGCGCAGGAATTCATCCACGTCGCCGAGAGGACCGGGCTCATTCACGACCTCACGGACTGGATCCTGCACACTGCCGCGGCGGCCGCTGCGGGCTGGCGGGCGCAGGGCTGGCAGCGCGCCAGCGTCGCCATCAATGTGTCTGCGCCGCAGTTCCTCGAGCGAGATTTCGTCGAGCACGTCGCCCGCACGCTCGAAGCCACTGGACTCCCCCCGAGTGCGCTCGAGCTGGAAATCACCGAGACGGTGTTCCAGACCGGCCCCACCACCATCGAGTCGCTGCGCCGGTTGCGTGCCCTCGGCGTCGCCATTGCACTCGATGATTTCGGCATCGGCTATTCCTCCCTCACCTCGCTCGAGCAGCTGCCGATCAGCCGCGTCAAGCTCGACCGGCTGCTGATCGCCGGCGTCGATACCAATGCCCGCTCCGGTGCCATCGTGCGTTCGATCGTCACCCTGTGCCACGGACTCGGCCTGCAGGTGGTGGCCGAAGGCGTCGAGCGTCCCGCGCAGCTGGAGTTTCTCTCGCGCTGCGGTCCAATCGGCGTGCAGGGGTTTCTGCTCGCGCATCCCGTGGATGCGGCAATCACGCCGCGCGAGGCGGAGGCGGCCGGCGCCCGAGCGCGGCTGGCGGTCGATTCGGCGCTGCAGCAGCCGCGGCGCGAGGGCACGGACCCGCTCGTGTACTTTGGCAGCCCGGGCCGGCGCCGGGGCAGCTGACAGCGGCCGCGGCCGGCTGCGCGCGCTGCGAGTCAGCTCAGATCGAAGGATCGTCGCCACCCGCGCGTGTTGACGGGACGCGTTAGATCAGCTCGCTGAAGTCCGCCCCAGCCCGAGCGTGAGGAAATACGACGCGAGCGTGTGCTCGGGTGCGAAATTGCGCCTGCCACCCTCAGCGTGTTGTCTACCGATCGTCAAGAAGCGCAATTTCATGGGGACCCCGGTAGACTTTCACACGTGCTGTTGACGGAACATGACATCTATCACTTCCGCGAGGGCACTTTCTTCCGGGCGTATGACAAGCTCGGCGCCCACCCCGTCATGCACGGCGACTCGGCCCGCGGCACGCGCTTTGCGGTCTGGGCGCCGAACGCCAGCGCGGTGTCGGTCATCGGCGACTTCAATCACTGGCAGCGCGGCCGCGACCGCCTCGTCCCGCGCAGCGACTCCTCCGGTATCTGGGAAGGCGAGCTGCAGGGTGTCGGCCCGGGCGCGCTCTACAAGTATCACATCGTCTCGCGTCACGGCGGCTACGCTGTCGACAAGAGCGATCCTTACGCGTTTCGTGCCGAACTGCCGCCGCGCACGGCATCCGTGGTCTGGGAGCTCGCCTATGAATGGCAGGACGGCGAATGGATGCAGCGCCGCGCGGGTGTCAACGCGCTGGGTGCCCCCTGGTCGATTTATGAGCTGCATCTCGGTTCCTGGCGGCGCGTGCCCGAGGACCACAATCGTTTCCTCACCTACCGCGAGCTGGCCCATGCCGTCGCCGACTACGTGACCGATCTCGGCTTCACTCACGTGGAGCTCCTGCCGGTGATGGAGCATCCGTTCTACGGCTCGTGGGGTTATCAGGTCACCGGTTACTTCGCGCCGACGGCGCGTTACGGCACCCCGCAGGACTTCATGTATCTCGTCGACCACCTGCACCAGCGTGGCCTCGGCGTGATCCTCGACTGGGTGCCATCGCACTTCCCGGCGGACGAGCACGGCCTCGCGCTCTTCGACGGCACGCACCTGTACGAGCACGCCGATCCGCGCCAGGGATTCCATCCCGAATGGAACAGCTCCATCTTCAATTACGGCCGCGCCGAGGTGCGCAACTTCCTCGCGAGCAGTGCGCTGTTCTGGCTCGACAACTATCACATCGACGCGTTGCGCGTCGATGCGGTGGCTTCGATGCTGTACCTCGATTACGGCCGGCGTGCCGGCGAATGGATCCCCAACCGCTTCGGGGGGCACGAGAATCTCGAGGCGGTCGAGTTCCTCAAGCAGCTGAACCTCGCCGCCTACCGCGATCACCCCGACACCCAGACCATCGCCGAGGAATCCACCGCCTGGCCGATGGTCTCGCGGCCCACCTACCTCGGCGGCCTCGGCTTCGGCCTGAAGTGGAACCTCGGCTGGATGCACGACACGCTCAAGTACCTGCAGCAGAATCCGGTACATCGCAAGTACCATCACAGCCGCCTCACCTTCAGCATCTGGTACGCCTTCAGCGAGAATTTCGTGCTGCCGCTCTCCCACGACGAGGTGGTACACGGCAAGGGTTCGATCATCGGCCGCATGCCCGGCGATGACTGGCAGCAGTTCGCGGGCGTGCGGCTGCTGTACGGCTACATGTGGACGCACCCGGGGAAGAAGCTGCTCTTCATGGGCGGGGAGTTCGCGCAGAGACGCGAATGGCATCACGAGGAAAGTCTCGAGTGGCAGGTGTTGCAGTACCCGCACCACGAGGGCGTGCAGCGCTGGGTACGAGACCTCAATCGTCTCTACCGGACGACTCCCGCGCTGCACGAGCTCGATTTCAGCGAGGCGGGATTCGCCTGGGTCGATTGCGCCGACGCCGACATCAGTGTGATCTCCTACCTGCGCATGGGGAGCGCCGGCCCGCCGGTGCTGGTGGTCTGCAACTTCACGCCCGTGCTGCGTCCGGAATTTCGTCTCGGCGTGCCGCGCGCCGGCCGCTGGCGCGAGGCGCTCAACAGTGACGCCACCGAGTACGGCGGCAGCGGCGAGGGGAACCTGGGGGGTGTCGCGACCGAGCCCGTCGCTGATCACGGCCATCCTCAGTCGCTGCGGATGCGGTTGCCGCCGCTCGCGGTGCTGGTCCTGACGCCGCAGTAGCGGGCGCACGCGCATGGACGAGCGACGCAAGGAACACTCAGGCGGCGACCCGCTGTGGTTCAAGGACGCGGTCATCTACGAGGTGCACGTACGCGCGTTCTTCGACGCCAACGATGATGGCGTCGGCGATTTCCTCGGGTTGACGCGCAAGCTCGAGTACATCCAGGACCTCGGCGTCAACACCATCTGGCTGCTGCCCTTCTACCCCTCCCCAGGGCGGGACGATGGCTACGACATCGCCGACTATCACAACATCCATCCGCAGTACGGCACGCGCGCGCAGTTCCGGGCGTTCGTCCGCGAGGCGCACCGCCGCAACCTGCGCGTGATCACCGAGCTCGTGCTCAACCATACCTCCGACGCCCACCCCTGGTTCCAGGCGGCGCGCCGCGCACCGCCCGGCTCGACGAAGCGCAACTACTACGTCTGGAGCGACACGCCACAGCGCTACGCGGGCACGCGCATCATCTTCCGCGACACCGAGACGTCCAACTGGGCCTGGGACCCCGAAGCACGCGCTTACTACTGGCACCGCTTCTTCAGTCACCAGCCGGACCTGAATTTCGACAATCCGCAGGTGCTGCGCGCCATGCTGCGCGTCATGGACTTCTGGCTGCGCCTCGGGGTCGATGGCTTCCGCCTGGATGCCGTGCCATACCTCTGCGAGCGCGAAGGCACCATCAACGAGAATCTGCGCGAGACGCACGAGATCATCCGCGTCATCCGCCGTCACATCACCAGCCGCTACCCCGATCGCATGCTGCTCGCCGAGGCCAATCAGTGGCCGGAGGACGTGCGCGACTATTTCGGCGACGGCCGCGACGAATGTCAGATGGCGTACCACTTTCCGCTGATGCCGCGCATGTACATGGCGATCGGCCAGGAGGATCGCCATCCGATCGTCGAGATCATGGAGCAGACTCCCGACATCCCCGACACCTGCCAGTGGGCGATCTTCCTGCGCAATCACGACGAGCTGACGCTCGAGATGGTGACCAGCCGCGAGCGCGACTACATGTACCAAGCCTATGCCGCG
>Ga0306920_100000914_pt1 | contig 35934 bp, 53 predicted proteins | sample flu12Cox44000170_FD_204666 | JGI IMG/M metagenome (GOLD analysis project Ga0306920, IMG submission 204666) | Lab enrichment of tropical soil microbial communities from Luquillo Experimental Forest, Puerto Rico - flux4day.12C.oxic.44.000.170 (v2)... | ecosystem: Environmental > Terrestrial >...
TCTCGGCCTCATTTCCCAAGCCACCCCCTGAGCCTCTCCGCGAAGCTGCGTCCATTCAGGCTCCGGTTGCCGTACAGACCACAGGGAGAGCGCTCTATAAGCAGCCTCTAGCCACGGCAGTGCTCCCCGTTACGGATACCTGTCTAACCCCATGTTCTATCATCTCGCCATGCCGCTATTAGATTTCTGGACCAGCAATCCTGAGGCTGCGCTCAAGGTGACGATCCAGCAAGTTGTTTCGAGCAGGAGACGGACAGCTTCGAGACGGCAACGAGGCGTCAACGGAGTTTCGCGGATACCTGCGAATATGCCCGAGCGAGTCGCTCTTCGAGTATGCCGGTTACTGCCTGGAGAACCCATTCGACAAGAGTGGCATAGTCCTGCAGGATATCGTGAATGAGTTGGGCCGCCGTTTGGACTTCGAGGTCGAAAACGGCTTATATCAAGGCCGAAAAGCAGCAACCGGGTTTGACGGCATGCGTTCCCAAACTGATCCCGAATCTGGATCTTCCCTGGTATAAAATCGATCGTCGGCTTGACCTGCTGATCAACCTGCAGTTGGCGGCGGCGATTCCGGTGGTCGACGCGAGCAACTGAAATCAAAGGAAGGGTGCAATTCGATCGCTCGTTCGTGTCCCCTTGGACGATACCGGTCGTATTCATCAGACCAAGTCGGCATGAAGAGCATTGTTCAAAAGATTACGGAGATGTATGACGCGTTTGCCGCGCTGATGAGCCATCTGCAGAGCCCGCTTCTGCTCGCCATTCGCCTCTACTGGGGCTGGCAGTTTGTCCAGGACGGCTGGGGAAAACTAACGCATCTCGATCGTGTAACGCAGTTCTTCACCAGCCTCAACCTGCCAGCACCGGGTGCAACAGCTCTGCTTGTTGCGCTCGTGGAGCTTGTCGGCGGCACCCTGTTTGCCTGCGGCATTGCGTCGCGTCTTACGTCGCTCGTGCTCTTCGTAAACATGACAATGGCTTACCTCAGCGTCCCCGACGACCGCACCAACTTCTTTCACATCCTCTCCAAGCCGGAAGACTTTTACGGCGCCACACCCTACACCTACTGGTTTGCCGCGCTCCTGATCCTGATTCTCGGCCCGGGATTATTTGCGATGGATACCCTCCTTCGGCGACGGTTTGCATCGGTCAGCGGGGCCAAGTCGGACTCAGCGACCTAACGCGAGTGCAGCACCTGCTTCCCAAGAAATTGGACACTCTCCTTGACTGGATCGCATTTGTTGCGGACGCACAGCCGATCCAGAGGTACACCGCCTACCTCGCGGGTGCGGGCTTGAAGGTTGGGCACCTTGAGCCGCATGACGAGGCACTTAACGAGTGGCTGCAGCAAGTAAGGACCAAGCTGCTGGATGCAGAAATCATGGCCGGTCTGAAAAGGCTAGATCTACCAGACCTCGACTTCACTCCCTCCAAGCAACTGGTAAAGGATGTAGCGGCTGCCATCGAGAACCACCAACTCGGTTACGCGATTATAACTACCGTCAAGCCAACAAGCGCTGCGCGATAGGCCGATGCGCGGACGGTTCTCGCATCGTTGAATTCTTGTCGATTGCTCAAGCCCGCGAATAGAGACGACGAACTAGGCAGCTGTGTCTCCTCTAGGTTCATCGTCCTACAAGAAAATGTCCAGCCCAAACACTGGGGGGACTCCCAAGATTACCTCCCCCTGGCAGCCTGGCTCGTGAGAATCTGACTCGCACTTTCAATTGCACCCGTTCATCCAGTCGGACCCTCTGAACCGCGAAGCGCATGGCCCCGGCCTGTGCGTCCTGCAGTCGCTAGGATGGGGCACGTTGGCGGGATTCGCCGGCGGCATCGTCTCCAGCCCCATCATGCTGAAGACCGGCGTGATGACGAAAGTGGCGGGCCTCGACACGAGTTTCACCAACTGGCACGGGTTGTTGGTACACCTGCTGGTGAGTGCGATGATCGGCATGACCTTCGGACTGCTGTTTCGCAACGAGTCGTCTAACCTGGGCGCGGGTGTGGCCTGGGGATGGCTGTTTGGCCTGATCTGGTGGTACCTGGGGCCGATGACGCTGTTGCCGCTCATGCTGACGGGTGTTTGCGACATTCGGCAGTGCTTGGAAGCAGACGAGCAGGATCTGAAACACGAGAAGGGCGATGAATGACTGCCAACGTTAGAACCTATCTTGGGTTCTAGGCTGCAGGCGGCTCTTCGCCATAGAATGTTCTGGATGCGTCGAAACAGAACACGCAAATCGGGGGACCAAGCAGCGACGCAACGCGGCGTGAAGTTCAAAGGTGTGAAGCGGGGCCCAGGCCGACCGCGCAGACAAATTAATGCCGAACAAGTTAGAAAGCTGGCCGCACTGGGTTGCTCGTATCGCGAGATCGCCAACTTTTTCGAATGCAACGTGAGCACCATTCAGCGCAATTTTGCACAAGCTGGCGATCAAGGGTAAGAATCCAGCCTTGTTGATCTGGCTGGGGCGCAACTTCCTGCACCAGCGGCAAAATCCCCCTGATTCGCTCAATCCCGATCCGCTCGTGGCGTTAACCAATGAGTATCGTCGCAGGTACGAGCTTCTGGTGCGGGAGAAGTCCAACGGCGATGCGCGGAATATTCCGCCAGGTGGAGAGGCGTAATGCGCTATGCTTCAACGGTGGAGAGGAGAGGGTCTTGCGAAGGATTGATCTCACACCATCACAGGCGAATGTGGATGAGTTCGCGCACGCCCAGGTAGGTAGGCGCCCACGTCGTTCGGCTGACCAACACTTCTCACACCCTCTCGTTTGGCGGTGAGTAATGAGACTCACGGTGCCCCCGCGCACGCTCACAACCTCTTCAATCAACGCCTTTGTGTTCAGCATTATTCGCGTCTTCGAGCTCGAATCCGCACGGCGACGCCTCGCCAACGGATCACGGCTCAGCTGCCCAAGCACCAAGCTGCACATGCTCTGCCCGTTTTGCGATGCTCCCTTCGTCGATTTGCACATCGCTTCTGAGCAATCCGTGGACACGCCGGGGGCGACTACAATTACGCTGACTTGCGTGAGGAAACATTGGGTCGAGCTGCGCCTGGAGCAACAAGCGAGCGGTGTGCACTTGTCTTCGAAGGCGCAGGCACCGCCGCCTGGGCGATCACGAGCCAGAGTGGTATTCAGATCTTCGTGACGATGCCGATGATGCTGCGTCTCGTTTGAGCCGTATCGATCAAAAGTCGCGTGCTGCCTTTGCGTCGTACCGTACTCGGTGCGTTGGGCGCCCAGTCATTACGGGCATCGGTAAACCAGCCACGGGCGAAGTTTTGTCCCATCATGGCGACGCGTTGAAATTGCTTCAACACTTCTTGCCGATCCATTTCTGTCGACAACACCCCGCTTCGCTCTCTACCGCAAGATTGGAGGCCGCCCCCGGCACATCACCATCGGTTCTTATCCCGACTTAACCATCGCGCAGGCTCGCCAGGAAGCGCAGAGACTGCTGGGCGAGATTGCCCGGGCGGCACTCCTCTCGAAGAGCGCTGCGTCCCCAGCGGCTATTCAATGGCCCGACCCCAAAACTAGCATCTGCCTAGCATGAGGGATTCCGGAAGCCAAGCGGCTCCGAAGCTGATGTTGCTCGAAGCCGCATTTTTATTGGAGATTTTTGGTCGGGGAGAGAGGATTTGAACCTCCGACCCCCTGGTCCCGAACCAGGTGCTCTACCAGGCTGAGCCACTCCCCGACTTGATTGCGATTTTGTGTGCGCCTGTGGATTGCCGGCGGGCAGTTCAATGCAAAGCGTGCGCACGCTGCACCGCATTCTTGAGCCCTCCCCTTGATTATATCAAAGCAAGAAGACGTCAGAACTGAAGCCAACGCAGGGGCAATGTGCCGTGGACGGATCGTTTCGACGCCCAGCGGAGCCGCCCGTGATCGACGTAACGACTCTGGTCGCACTGCCCAAGCAAAGCCGCAAGGATTGACGACCCGTCGGCGCTCCCATCAACGTGCTCTAATAAAGCAGAGAAAAACTAAGCCAACACCACTCCAGACGGCACGTCAGAGCGACTTGCATGACGCCATCTGCCCGACTTTCGTTATCGTGCGGGCTATGGGCCTGAGCTTGCTTCCCAACCTGGCTCGCGCCGACAACGAAGTTTTGCAGGCCTTCGCTGCGTGTAGCCAGTCTACTCAGGGCGAGGGCAGGAAAGCGACGAGTGATGGTCAGCAGTTGCGGTGTGGTTTCGTCCATGCTCTGCCTCATGCTGCTGCGATGCGGCGGAGCAGGTCGTTCTGCTCTGCTTTGCTTTCGGCGCCGATGGTAAACGCGTCAAGCGCACCTAATGAAAGCGCATACTTAAGGGCTTCGTCTTGACGTTTACTCAGGTCGCCCTGGCCGAGGATTTTCATGCCGACAATCCCTTTGCCAGATGCCTTCATCTGCTGTAGCACCTTGACGACGATCGATGGATCCGCATCCATGTGCGAGCCGATGGGATTGATTCGCACCAAGTCTACTTCGACCCACGGGGAAGCCGCCGCGGCGCGCAAAGCCTCGATGGAATGGCACGAGCATCCATGTGCGCGGATAATCCCTTTCTGCTTCGCCTCTGAGAGTACGTCCATCGCCCCGCGATATTGGGTTGTCCAGTCGCCTTCCGTGACACAATGCATCAGACAGATGTCAAGGTAGTCGGTACCGAGTTCACGGCGGAATCGGTCGAGATCGTCTCTCATGCCGCTGGCATCCCGGGCCCAGCTTTTAGTCAGCACCGCAACTTTGTCTCGCGGCAACTGCTTGAGCGCCGCGGCGACGTAAGGATGACTCCCATATGAATCAGCCGCGTCGAAGAAGCGCAATCCCTGGTCGTAGCCATTGAGCAACAATTCCGGAAGGCCCTTCATCCCAAGCGCCGTTTGGTGCGAGTGACCGCCAGAACCTACGGTCCCGGTTCCCATAGCCAGGCGGCTGGTCTTGACGCCAGTGCGCCCGATCGTCACCGTGTCGGTAGCGTTGAACTTTTGTGAAAGCCTTACCTCGGCTAGAGCGTTCAGAACTGAACGTCGCGTAAACCAGACCGCTCCCAGTCCGCATGACGAGCGAATCAAGAATTCTCTACGATGCATATGCTGCTTCCGTGAGCGATGACTTCTTTGACCTTAGACGCACGCCATAGGTTAGGGGATAGGATATTGTAAGCGTCGTGGGGGTTGGAGTTTCGCTTACGAACCCCTTCCTGTTCTCACTTCCTCGCCACCCTCTTCATCGAGCAGCCCGCGCCTCGGCACATTTCAAGAGAAGTCGCGCGTGCGCTTGGTCCACCAGTGATTCGGATGCGGCTATCAACAGATATGAGGCACCTTGTTCCTTACCGAGGAGTTAACGTCCAACGCTCCCCCACAGCCAAGAATCGCCTTCGGAATGAGAGAGGCATTCCTTAGGTATGCAAGAGCTTGCATTTTCCGCTACAGACTTCGACCCTAAGTCTAATCGATTTAATGAGATGGATATGGCAACAAGATGCGAAGCGAGAGTACCTGGTTTTGCGTTCTACGGTTCCTTTAAGCTCGTAGAGCTCAACCTAGCGCTCACTCTAAGTCCGTTGAAGACAATGACGAAGATACCTCTTAGCGACCCACTGTTGCGCTTCCGGCTTCTGGCCGCGATTCCTGCGGCCGCTTCCGTCGTCATAGTAGGCTTGCCACCGGACCCCGGCAATCGCAACCAATTCCCATTCGGTGGGGCGTATAACGGCGAGTATCAGCAGGCGTACACGAGGTCGCTGTTCAGCGGACCCATTACCATCACCAACTTGGAGTTTTACAACACGCAGTTCGACTCGTGGTCGACGTTGCTCGGCAGCGCGACCACGACTATTTCATTGTCAACGACCTCGGCGGACTGGAACACGATTTCTCCCACGTTCGCCGCCAACATCGGCACCAACAACACGACGGTGTTTAGTGGCAACCTCGGTCAGGCGTGCGCATTCCTCGATACGTTGCACATCAAGTTAACGACGCCGTTTACCTACAACCCGCCATGGGCAGCCTGCTGATGGACGTGTTCTTTAAGTTCGTCGTCTATGAGTCCGATCTTCTTCGACACCAACGGCTTTAACAACGGCCTCATGAACGGCAATACGTTCTTCGGGCGCGTGTATTGCCCCTTGGTATCGACTGCGGAGGCACCGGAGCAGTAAATGAACGGCTACGGCGTTGTAACCGGCTTCTCCACCAGCACAACGACAGTTCGCGAACCGGGCCTTTGCTTGGCTCCGGCCTTTCTCTCAGCAACTGTCATATACACCCCCGAAAATTCACGTTCGGGGCGAATTCTGATTTGTGCTTTTCGCCAAGTATGTGCGAACCTAACCCCCGTGCGCGCTGTCGCATTGTTGGGACCAGTTGCGAAACAGCATCATGTCCGGCAATTCGAGCTGCCGGGCCTAAACATCTTCTCTGGGAATGAGCTTGATGCTACCGATGAACCCGATGTAGCGCTCATTTTCGGTGGTGACGGAACGATTCATCGTCATCTGGCTGCGCTGGCTACCAAGCAGGTTCCGCTCCTGGTAGTTCCAATGGGCAGCGCCAATGACTTCGCTGCCTCGATTGGCATCACCAGCGTTGAGAAATCGCTCACAGCATGGCGTCGTTTCTGCACGAACCGTGACAACCTCCGCGCGATTGACCTTGGAACAATTGCTCCTGTGGGAAACAGTACTCAGGCCTACTCAAGCGACTTCTATGAGCGATCGCAGTGGAAAGGGGAGTCGCTGGAGTCGCTGCACTTTGTGCCCTCGGGGCCGCGCCGAGACCTACCACAACTTGGTCCGCGCATCATGGATTCGCAGCTCAGACGCACGGCAGAGGCGCAGCGCGAGCTATCGCGGATCACCTACTTCGCTTGCATTGCGGGAAGTGGGCTCGACGCAGCGGTGAATCGGCTCACCCTCGATCAGCCCCGCTGGCTGCGCGGTCACGGAGGATATGTCGTCGCTATGCTGCAAACGGTGGGGAGCTTTCGTCCGCCGCATGTCAGGCTCGAAATACCCGTGGATAACCAGTGGCAGACCGTCGTCGACGAACCGGGCTTTTTAGTTGCCGCTGGTAATGGTCCACAATACGGCCATGGCATGCGGCTCACGCACCGGGCGCAAATGGACGACGGATTACTCGATGTGTGTTTTGTGCGAGTCTTAAGCAAAATACGCCTTCTGACGCTGTTTCGCTTGGTTTATCGTGGGCGGCACATCGGTTTGAAGGAAGTTGAATACTTTCGTGCTATGCGGTTGCGGCTGCATACCAACCCGATAACGGAGGTCTTCAGCGACGGAGAATATATTTGCCGTACGCCGGTAGAAATTGGCTTACGACGGGACGCGCTGCGCGTCATTGTAAGTATGTGACGCCAGACGATTTTGTCGGGGCGGGTGTGTCGGGGATTGTGCTGCCTGGTGATTCTGTGGGAGGTAATTCCCGGCGAAGAAGCCAAGTACAATCAAGCTTCAGCCCTTGCGATTTTTTTGTGCATCTTCTACTGGGCGCCAGGGTCTATACTGTCAGATAGAAATGTCTACCCCCGTGTTGTCCAAGCCGCCGGCCGACCAGGTTCCAAAAGTTGCACCTGAGGATCAGGTTATTCCTGCCCTCTTCGGTGAGGGCGAGGGTCTTTACCCCCAGCGCAAGGACACCTTTCTCTATTCGTTTGTCATGCATACGATCGCCGTGGGCTTGCTGATTTGGTCCACGCACTGGGTTGTGGAGCACCACGAACAAATCAAGCAGCAGGTGGTTGGCCTGGTCACCGACATCAGCCCCTACGTGCCATTGCCGGTTTCCAAAAACAGGATGGGAGGTGGTGGTGGCGGCGGGGACCGGGACAAGTTGGCCGCACCTAAAGGCGCTTTGCCGAAGCTGTCCAAAGACCAGATCGTGCCTCCTGCGATCGTTGTCCGGAATGAGAACCCGAAGTTGGTGGCAACTCCTTCGGTCGTGGTACCGCCGGAGATCAAGCTGCCCACTGTGGGTGCGCTCGGGGATCCATTGTCGAAGGTCATAGGCCCCCCCTCCAATGGTACCGGGTACGGAGGCGGTATCGGAAGCGGTAGTGGTGGGGGGGTAGGTTCAGGAACTGGGCCCGGCGTGGGTCCGGGACATGGTGGAGGCTATGGCGGCGGTGCCTATCGGGTTGGCGGTGGAGTGAGCGCTCCGAAAGCCCTGTACGCTCCTGACCCTGAGTATTCAGAGGAGGCGCGCAAAGCCAAGTATCAGGGCACCGTGGTATTGTGGCTGGTGGTTGATGCTAACGGGCGCCCGCAACAGATACGTGTTCAGCGGGCTCTAGGTATGGGACTGGACGAGAAGGCGATTGAAGCGGTGAGGCAGTGGAAATTCGAGCCTGCGCGCAAGGATGGTCAGCCGGTTCCCGTGATGATCAATGTGGAAGTAAACTTCCGCCTCTACTGAAGGCCGATCCCAACAGCTAAAGAATCTTGAAACGCGACAGCATAGGCTGTCGCGTTTCCATTCCCCGCTCTTGCCTTCCGGAAATCCTCTTAGCGCCCAAGGCTCTCAGTGAACGGCTTTACTTTTTCTTTGGCCTTATCGGCCCATTCCGACCCCTTGTCGAGCCAGTCACTTGCCTGATCGCCGAATTCTTCCATCACGTCACGAGCATCTTCGTACTTGCGGCGTATCGTGCGCCGTGTCTGTTTGCCGGTTTGCGGCGCACATAACAGGGCGACAAATGCTCCGGCGGCAACCCCCAACAACAGCATGGACAGGCCAAAGCTCACTTTTCCGCGTTGCGACGAACGGTACCTGCCCGAAGCTAAGAAGTCACTGAATCCGCTCATGCCAACCTCCCAAAGAAATGTTACTCGCTTTTGAAGTGACCTGGGGCGCCCCGAGTTGCAACGGCCAGAAGCTCGGCTTTACATTATCATCTTGGCTGGGTTCGCGACATCCTTTCAAACTCATCACCGCCCATGTAGAATGAAGTGTTTGCCCCTCGAGCCGCAGCTTTTGCGGTGTTCCCGGCGCGCGATACGATCGCCGTAATGGGCTGCCCTTCTGGCAGTGGCTCTCCCCAGAAGAACAAGGAGTTATTTGCATGGCGATTCCAGCCACACAACTGCGCCCCGGCATGGTCATCAAGCATAACAACGACCTGCATTCGGTCTTTAGCGTCGAGCACAGAACACCGGGCAACTTACGTGCGTTTATCCAGGCTAAGCTGCGCAACTTGCGAACCGGCGCCATGTTCGAGCACCGCTTCCGCTCCAGCGATGCGATCGAAAAGATTACCGTGGATGAGGTACAAATGGAGTTCCTCTACGCCGACGGCGACGACTATTACTTCATGAATACGGAAAACTACGAACAGATCCACTTGAACAGGGATATTCTGGGCGACGCGGTTGACTACCTCATCTCGAACCTCCAGATCAAAGTAGAGTTCTTCGACGGCAAGGCCGTGGGTGTGGAGTTGCCCCAGACCGTGGAACTCACGGTCGTGGAGACCGAACCTGGGCTAAAGTCTGCCACCGCCAGCAGTGTTACCAAACCCGCGAAGACAGAAACCGGCCTCGTTGTACAGGTGCCTCCCTTCATCAACGCAGGCGAGAAGATTCGCGTCGACACCTCAGAAGGCGCCTACTTGTCGCGGGCCTAGGCGCCTTTTTCCGAGGCGAACTGCTGCTGTTGCCTAATGCTTAATGTTGGCCGCCTTGGATGTGGATCATTTTGCCGTTAGGATCGAGGACTCCTTTTACGCGCACCCTTTTCCCGCCGTACTGACTTACCACTTCCTGGTGGTCAATGTCGAAGGTCATGCCTGAAGCTGCATCCTGAAGCACGTACTTGTCGCCAGCCTTAACGATTTGGCCCGTAAAGACCTGTGCCCCATGAGCTTGACCGGCTCCGGGGTCAGGGGCTTGCGCTGTGTGCCCGCCCGGTGGTTGTGTTGTCTGGCTGGGATCTTGTTGCTGTGGTGTCTGTGCCGGTGGCTGCGATTGGGTCGCACTCTGGGCCCCAGTCGCGTTATTCATCGGTGAAGCAGTTGTTTGCGCCTGGAGCTGCAGGCCGGAAACAGCCACTGCTAGCGACGCAAATAGCACCAATGTGAACCAGCCGCTCTGGATCCGATTTTTCATAGAGAACCCTCCCGGGGACATTCTTATTTCTTGGTGAGGAGTGGCAACGGTTGTTTCACTTACGACGCGCAGAGGCAAGAGAGCGTTGCCTCGCCAATTTTCTCAGGGTCGCCGATTCGCCTTCTCTGACCTGGAGTCGGAAGCTCGCCTTCTTAAAGTTGTCGACATTCTGGCAGGGTCAGCTTGTTCATTTCCGAAGGTTGGGCCGAAAATATGATGGTGCGCTTGGCTACTATTTTTTTTCCAGGTAGTCAGTTTCTCTGCCTTTCGCATCTCAAATCCTGCGTTCCTGCTTTGCGACAGGACTTGGGCCGCGAACGCCCACCTTCGACTACCTGAGCGCCGATTCTTGAAAGGTGAGCACGGCGCGCCCCGAACGGTTCCGTGGGTCTTTCAAGCTCGAGAATTTCGCGATATAGGAGGATACAGATGAAAAGGTGGCTGTGTTTTTCAATCTTTGTGACGCTTCTAGCGCCTCTTATGGCTGCCGACAAGCCGAAGGGCGAAGTGGAGCAGGAGCGGCTGAAGGCCTCCTATGAAGTCATGAAGGAGATCCTGGCTACTCCCGACAGAGGCATTCCGCGGGACCTACTGAACAAAGCGGTGTGCGTGATCGTAGTTCCATCAATGAAGAAGGGAGCGTTTATCGTTGGGGCCAGCTACGGCCGTGGTGTGATGACGTGCCGCTCGGGCGAGAACTTCCGCGGCTCTTGGAGCGCACCGGCAATGTTCGCGCTGGAAGGCGCCAGCTTTGGCCTGCAGGCTGGGGGTCAGGCTACTGATTACGTCATTCTAGTTATGAACGAGAAAGGCGCGAAGTCAGTCATGTCGAGTAAGGTAAAGCTCGGGGGCGATGCCTCAGTAGCCGCAGGTCCAGTGGGTCGGACGACTTCGGCAGAGACCGACATAGTCATGAACGCCGAGATGCTGTCATGGTCACGCGCGAAGGGCGTGTTTGCTGGCATATCCCTGACGGGATCGACCATTCGATCCGACGACGACGCTAACAACAATCTTTACAACAAAGACTTGAATGCCAAACAAATTATCCTGCAACATGAAGCCAAGACCCCGGCTGCAGGACAGCCCCTCACTTCGCTGCTTAACAGGACGTCGCCGAAACACGTATAGGGTGGCGCTTCCCATCTAGCCATTTCGGAGGAGAAGCGACTCCTGATGCGGAGCCGCTTTCGTTTGGCGCCGCATTCGTCTGGCGACCTTGAGGCTGCTCGGCAGATGGCGACTGCCAGCCCGAAGAATTACAATTTCCGCCTGCCGATTCGAGCTCGCCGTGCTTATCTCGAGCCCCGGCGAGCTCCGTACGGCAAGGCCATCCCACTAGAGCCTTGGCCGCGCGGACCACAATTCAGCCGCAGCTATTTCGCTCGTGCCGTTGACAGTCAAACTCGCGATAGCTGAATGTGAGCGTTTGGGCCGTGAAGAACATCTCCGCAGATATGGTTATGGACACGCCCGCGAATACGTGCTTAGGTACGGTGGCCATGAGTACGATTCCAAGGCAATCGCGGCTGGCGGCTGTAGGGTCTTCCTACTTTTGCTGTGACGGGCTGTTACCGCTAGGGCCGTGGTCAGGACAACCCACAAAGCGAAAAGGACGACCAGCCACAGAGTGACCACGCTTTTGTGGTCATTCCAGTTATTCTTGCCACCCTCGCCTTTCTTGCCGCCAGCTAGGCTTTCAGAGTGGGGCGTGAGATTTCCGTTTTCAGAAAAGATGCTTTTCATGGGGCCAGTGGCACTATCCCGTGGAGAGTTTGAAAAAAGATAGCTGGGCTACAAAGGAAATGTCGTTGCTCTGAAGCAATAGTCGATTGAAAAGGATCTGAACCGCGATTGTGGAAGCGAATATGCCCGAACACAGAAATCGAAACATAACAGCTCCTCCTCAGCGATCAGCCGTTCCGTCCGACCACTGTCGCACCGGAACCAGGAATACCGTCAAGTCCTCCCATTTGTCATTAAAGGCGAAGATCGGGGAGCCCTGCACACCCGCTCCCCATGCTGCCGGGTCCGTTTGTGAAACGAAAAACATCAAGTGCGGATGCCAGTGTCCGACGCTATCGCTCAGGTAGCCCTGTTTTGAAAGCATGTAACACATAGCCCCGAGGTCCATTGGCGGCAATTCCTTCTTGTCGATTGCGGCTGCGATGGCCTCAATCATCTGAGCTTTCGTGCGTCCAGCTAGTATCAAGTCCGTCTTCTTAATCGTGCGGGGCAAGTAGGTGCGTGCGGCCGCGGCATTAAGGCAGATCGGCGCACGCCCCTTCGGATTCCAAAAACCGGGGTCATCGATTGGAGCAGTCCAGGAACGTTCCACCAAGCACACGAAACCGTTTGTCCCTTTAATCGCGGTTTCGTAACCGTGACGTCCCAGAACCATGACCTCGGCATCGCGCGAGATGGACTCCGGCGCCGCACTCCGGGCCAGCGCGATTTCAGAATTCCGATCCTCCATCAGGTATTGGTCAAGAGGAGCCATGCTTGGATAAGGTGTCTTAGCATCCTGTGCTATCGCGTACCACGCCGTGCCAAGCATGACGACTCTTGCGATACACTTCACAGCCATTGCGACCATCCTCTTTCCACACATGGTTTTTCTCCTAGACACATCGAGTCCGTCAAACTGCCGCGGTTGCGTATTGCACGACGATTGCCAGTGTCGGGGTGGGAGCTAACCCACGCCTTTTCAATGTGAACGGTGACGTCGGATATGGTTTCGCGAAGGTGATAAGTGAGGTTCATCCCGACTCCGGGATAAGGATGGGGACCAAATGACGATGAGGCATAGCCGCTAGGGGACCATGCTAGGTCTTTAAAGTAGATTGTTACTCGGGTATGCCGTTCGGCGGGTAGTTGGCGGTGACTAGGTTGAGAGAACTTGTCCACACCTATCCAAAGAGCGGAATTGCTGTAAACATAAGGGGCCGAAAATCGGCCCCACGACATCTAGGCGTGGCGTGATTGAAATGTGGGCCGCCCGCGTTTTTTGCGTCCTCAATGCCTCTCCCTAAATTCTGGCAGCCGGTCGTTCCAATTCGCGTCGCACAAACGCGGCTTGATCTTTCTTCTAGGAGTGCGCCAGACGCAGGCATTTCAAGCTGGCTTACGCTGTACCCGCCGAATTGTTCGTCCTCGAAATCGACCGAGTACCAGGTTCCCTTCTTGCGGTCCAAGACATTGACTGCACCGGACTCCGGATCACCGGGCACGAGCAGGAACAGGAGGAGCGAGTTCGGGAACTCGATCCAGAGAATGATTTCTGGGTTTTCGGCTACTTTGATTAGTGCCGCAACTGAAGTTTGCAGGCCACTTCTTGGCTGGATCGGCAGAATCGGTTCGACAATCATTCTTCCAAACATGACGGCTATCCTTTCCGGGCATCCCAGCCCATGTTGTCGGGTTGTGTTAAAGCCGAGGCAACTGGTGTCGCCGATCGTTCTCGGCGGAAACAGGGTGAGAGTTAAGTCAAGTTGATTGTGTTTTGGGGGTATTCGGGAGTGTGAAATGAACGCAGAAGGAAACTCACTGGCGAGGCGGACGACTAAACAGATGAACCGAGGTTCGGTATCACATACTCGCACCGAGTGGTGAGCTGAGAGTTAGTGACAAAACCTATGGTATCCCCGAGTTGGTGTTGCGAAATCGGTCTCAGTTCAAGCGAATGGTTCGCGCCAACTGAGAATCGGAAGGAACGATTTAACCAGCCATCAGTAAACACTTGCGAGATGGAAGACCTACTTTCTCCAAGCCTGTTTCCGGGGCCACTGTCCGGATAGCGACAATCCTCCTGCAACTTCCTACAAGCCCGTTTTATCAGGACCTATTCGGAGGGAAACTGCGAAGCACCGGCCGGAAAATTTCTTGGACGCTTTGTCGAATTCCGGTCCGGCCGTTCGACGATATAGTGAAGGCAGGGCAACTGGCCCACCCGAAGACCGTTACAGGAGACTGTCATGTCGCAATATTTGGTTGCTATCTACCATCCCGACGACTACGACCCATCCACAGAGGACGAAGCGATGTCCCGCGACATCGACGCGCTCAACAACGAGATGAAGGCTGCTCGTGTCAGGATTTTCGTTGGCGGCCTCTCCCCGGCCAGGAGCGCGAGCTACGGGCGCAGCGCGACCGTAGGGTGCTCGTCACCGACGGGCCGTACACAGAGACCAAGGAGCACATAGGCGGTTTTTGGGTGCTGGAAGCCGCTGACCTCGACGAGGCACTGGCGTGGGGGCGCAAGGCCGCCGTCGCCTGCGGGCTCCGGTCGAGGTACGCCCGTTTAACTGACGGTGAACCCGGAGCAAGGTCCAGTGTTCGCGTGCTTAGTTTCTAAATAGGGGTGGCTGTAAGACGTTCACGCGGTTGTCCGGAAGCTTGTGTTCTGGAGCTGCGAATACCATGACTTCTCACGAATGGCAGGCGTCCATGTTTTTAAACGGACATATGGCGGAAAAAATCACCAAGATTAACAACAGGAAGGGCCGGATTTGCACGTTTATGGAAGCGCAAATCTCGTTCAGACGCTCCTCAAGCATGATTTGGTCGATGCGTTCTGGCTGAAGATATTTCCGATTACGTTGGGCGGTGGAAAACGATTGTTTGCCGATGGCACGATCCCGGCGGCTTTCAAGGTGACGGAAAGCACAGTCACCTCGAAAGGCGTCATTATCGTCAATTACGAGCGTGCAGGCGCTGTCCCAACCGGAAGTCTATAAAGGTTCGCACCGTGTTGGGCATCTGATGGCAAGGCCGGGGAGCGAGACCTCTATTGGTGATGCAGCCAAAGTGAGTTCTCGCCCACTTTTTTGACAACGCCCGGGAAGTCGGTCGGCGACCAACCAGGCGTGATGGCTGGATCAGGCTGGCTGTTAGGGTATGATCACCAATCGACGGCCTGGCTGCTCGCGCAGCCAAGCGTTCTCAATGTCCGCGAGCGGTGCCCTTTCCGTGTCTATCTGAAGGTCCCCTCTTGCGGCGTACGCAATCACGCGCTGAAAGGCTTCGACCAGGACGTCGCGCGCTGGAATCCCCGCAGTGCCCAGAATTGTTAGTGCTGTACTACGTAGCACGGCTGCTGGAAGCGTGATGGTCGGCGAAGCGCTTTCCCCAACCTGAACAAAGCGCGTCTCAAATTGGATAGACGCAAATTCTCTTCGTGTCATCGCGGTCAGAAACGCCTGTGCAGGTTGGCCCCATACGTAATCGATCACAACTTGGAATCCACACTGGCCCGCTTCCCGCACAAAGGCCTCGCTCAGTTCAGTCGCAGGCAGAGCGAGGGAAATGGTCGCGTCGGCGCCCAGGTCGTGGAGCGCATGCAGTGCCTGTCGATTGCGACCGGCGGCAACGATCCGAGCTGCCCCAAGAAGCCTCGCGATCTTTACTGCCAGTTTGCCAGTGACTCCCGTTGCCCCAAGGATGAGGACGTTTTCACCTCGCACCAACTTTGCACGGTAGGCCAGTGAGAGCCAGGCTGAGACACCAGGATTCGGCAAAGCAGCGGCAGTTTCGTCGTTCACATTTTCCGGGACTGGAAAGGTGAATGCGCGTGGCACAACCGTACGCTGTGCCATCGCGCCGTGGGGTGGTCGAGGTCCACCGAAGAAAACCCGTTGCCCGTCGTCTAGATGCCCGACTCCATCCGAGCCGCAGACGCGGGGTAATTCGCTGCGGCTTGCATAATGCGATCCGCTGGCCAGTTGCTTGTCAACCGGCTTCAGCGATGCGGCGTGAACATGTACGATCACTTCACCGTCTTTGTCACCAATGACCGGCTCTGGGAATTCTTCGTATCGAGGCACGGTTCCTATCGTGTGCAGGACGGCTGCGTGCATGCGAGCTCCCCTTTTGATCCAAGAAATTATACCGGCAGATATGCCACCCCAGTACCTGACGCATGAGGGGCGATGCGGAAGTCGGGTCTTGGTGGCCAATGCCGCGGAGAGGATTAGTCCTCTGTAACGGCGCAGTATTTAGGTTTCGGCCGGGACGAGCAGTTTCCTCTTATGACCCCACGGTTTTCCTCCCCTAGCGTCGCGTTTAGAAAACGTATCCTCTCGCGCCACACGTAATCCCCCGGCACGGTGAGCGAGCCCCGAAAATTGGCGGCATGGGCGGATTTGTTGCGCAATTGTTTTTTCGGCAATTAGCCAACGGCAGATGGCAACGATGGGAACACCGTAACTCCCAGCCGACGGCTGAAGCGGCAGTCGTCAGGGACGGCATCCCGGGCTACCCTCGCCTGTCGGCTCTTTGCCAGAAAGGCCCGGGTTGTTGGGATCGCTGCGTGAGCACATGCCAGGTGCACTACGGTCTACCGTATGCAACCTGTGATCGTGAGTGCCATGCTGCTGTGACGGTGCGTTTTGCCGTCCTTAGATCTACATTCGCGCGTAGCTGTTGTTGCGTGCTGACTCTAAAGCTGGTTGAAGCTAAGGCTTGACGGGGAACTGACGATTGAGCTGTTCGCGAGGGTCCGGGAGTCGGTGTTTGGTAGTGCAGCCCAAAGGCATGCCAAAAACTAGGGTTGGTCGCGAGCAGACCCGCCTGACCCAAATGCAGGGTGCGGCATTTCCGCTGTTAATAGCGTTTCCCGTTAACGCATCTGCCTAGACCCCACCGGGTCACGCCGCAGCCCCAGAGAGCACCGCGAGCGGCTCGGATGGGGCTATCCCCAATCGACCCGGGTCGAGCCCCGTAAAAGTGATCCTAGTGTGGAAGGGTGGCGTGCTGAACTCCGAGAGTGTCGAAGCCGACGAATTGAGCGCAAGAAAACCCCCGGTTATTTCGGCATAACTCGGCATATTTTGGGATGCCTCGAACCCGGCGAAATCTATGCTAAGCCCAGTAAACTCCGTGCCTGCAGCGCGTGCATCAGGGGGCCGGGAGAATTACAATTTCTCTTCCATGGCTGATCTGGAAACTCGTCGCTATGTCGTCTCGGGTCGTGTGCAGGGCGTTGGCTTCCGCTGGTTTGTGGAGCGGGAGGCAGCGCAGATTGGCATCACCGGGTGGGTGCGCAATCGGGAAGATGGAGACGTGGAAGTGATGGCGACCGGCACCCGCGATCAGCACAGTTCGCTCCGTCGCAAGCTGCACGAGGGACCTCGCGCCGCCCGGGTCGATAAGGTTAGCGAGTCCGTTGCGCCTCTGTTGGAAACAAGGTCCTTTCTTATCGAAGGAGTTTGGTAACCATGTCCTCGCATATGTCGCACAACTGCGACGATTTGAAGAAGCTGATCCGTGAGGTCCCCGATTTCCCGAAGCCGGGCATTCTTTTCTACGACATTACCACCCTGCTAAAGAATCGCCTCGGCTTCGCACGTCTGATTGACGCCCTTACCGAACATTACATCGACAAGGACATCGAAGTTGTGCTGGGCATCGAGGCGCGGGGCTTCATCTTCGGCCCGGCGCTCGCCTATCGCCTGAACGCTGGCTTCGTACCGGTACGCAAGCCGAAGAAGTTGCCCGCAGAGGTTGTGCAGTGGAAGTACGAACTCGAGTACGGCCATGACACGCTCGAGATCCACAAAGATGCAATCCAGCCCGGACAGCGCGTCATCATCTGCGATGACCTGCTCGCTACCGGAGGCACCGCAAAAGCTACAGCAGAGATGGCGAAATCGCTTGGCGCCAATATCTGCGGCCTCGGATTTGTGGTGGAGCTCGACGGCCTTAAAGGCCGCGACAAACTGAAAGGGCACGACGTATTCTCGCTATTGCACTACCAAATGTGAGGCCAGTTGCTGAGGCCGATTGCCAAATGAACATCCGTCGCGGGAATCTCGGTAGATAATTGTCCTCAGTCTGCCGATGGCGAGGTCTTTATCCCCATTAGCAAAACGGAGTAAGTTTCGCCATGGGTTTTCCGAGCTTGCTAATGACCAATTGGAGGGGCGTGTTGCTGATCTGATCGATCCTAGAAGCTAGAAGGGCTCAAAGCAACCATAATTCCGCTGCGAAATAATCTTGCCATCCCAAAGGTCAGGAACATGGCAAAGTGGACACGCACTTGTCCGCCGGCGGGAATGTTCTCGAAAGCAACTGCGAGAGAACCCGTCCAATAGACTTCGAGGGCAACGGAATCTCCTTCGACAATCGCATTGCGGATTTCGTACGACTGGCTCGTCATGATTTTCTGGTCGCGTTCGGCGGACATGTGCAATCCAGAAGATTGCGGCGTTCCCATCGGGAGCCAGCCAATGGGGAAACATTCAACCACGATGTCGGGTGAGAAGAACTCCGCGAGGGTGTTAAAGCCGGCGCCGTTTTCGTTGGCTTTCAGGTATTGCCTGGCCCGTTCGAGGTTGCTCGCAGCAGGTAAACGGGTCGCCGGCATTTGTTGATCCTTTCCTACGGTCAGCCTCAGTCGCAGCGCGAGGGTAGTTGTCAGCCCCGGAGGTATCCTGCATGCACGCTTCAGCGTCCAGTACGATCAGGATGGTGGAACAAGGTTGTAGCAGGACAACCTGAGGACCGCGGCGGAACGCGGTAGGCAAGAGTTTCCGCGCAGTGATATCTTCATTATTCACCTATTCTCCGAATGAGTATGACTTGCGTTAACCGTTGATCAGCGATAAGCCACTGCGTCTCTGGGACATTTCCATTTTCAACCGGCTCGGTGGAGCGCGAGGAGAAGAACCATGAAGGCAATCATGATTGCCATAGCGGTGGCGGCCCTTGCATTCGGGACTACCCTGTACGCGCAAGACCTTGTGAAGGACGTCAAAAAGGGGGCTGATAAGACCGCCGACGCTACCAAAGACGCCGGCAAAGACGTCGCACATGGCACCGAGAAGGCTGCCGACAAAACAGCCGACGTAACCAAAGACGCCAGCAAGGACGTAGCGCATGGCACTAAGACAGCGGCCCACAAGACTGCGCACGCGACGAAGACTGGCGCTCACAAGACTGCCGACGCCACCACCACGGCAGCCAAAGACACAGGAAAAGCGGTCAAGAAGGGCGCTGACAAGACAGCTGACGCCGTAAAGTAGCCGATTTCCCGATTGCGGGTCGTACGCCACCCTGAGTGCAGTGATGGAGGCCAAGCATCAACCCATTGCCAAGGATCCCTATGTCCTTGCCACCGGAGAGGCGGCTTCGATCAGGCTGCGGTTGCTGGACCAGATTTTTGGTCCTGCCTCTCGAAGCCTGTTAAATAGTCTCGGACTCCGTGCCGGCTTGCGCGTTGCGGAGATCGGCTGTGGGAGTGGGCTGGTTGCACTATGGCTGGCAGAGCAGGTCGGCGCGACCGGTTCGGTTTCGGCGGTCGACATTAGTGCGGACCAACTGCGAGTGGCAGAACGCAACGCTGCGTCACTTCAGGTGGCTAATCTCACTTTCCACGAGGCAAGCGCTTACGGCACCGGCCTGCCGATGAATGCTTTCGACTTGGTGTACTCGCGCTTCCTGTTTTGTCACCTCACTGATCCGCTGAAAGCCCTGCAGGAGATGCACGCCCTGCTCAAGCCGGCGGGCTTGCTGGTTTGCGAAGACTACGATGATGCCGGCATAACCACCGATCCGCCTACACGCGCATACCGGCGGTTGGTGGAAATCAGCCGTGCTGTTCACGCCATGCACGGCCAGGATTCCGAGATAGGCCTAAAACTGCATCGCCTTTTCCGCGAGGCGGGCTTCGCCTCGCCCGAAGTCTCACTGCAGCAGAGTGCCGTTCTGCGTGGTGAAACCAAGCGGTTCTGGGAGTTGACCCTGCGCGAAGCAGCACCGGCGATTGTCGCCACCGGCGCCGCAACAGCGGCAGAGTTGGATTCGATCTGTGAGGAGATGCGGGAAATTGCGAATGACGAGACGACGCTGATCGTGCTGGCGCGCGTCTCGCAAGTGTGGGCACCCAAGACGTGACCTGGGCCGCCGGTGCCTTGGCAGCGCCCTTTGGCGCCGCTGCTCAGCGTCACGCTCTATTTCAGCTGGGTGTGTGTAACAGGGACCGGCCTGGCGAAGGTCGACCTGTCGCCCTATGTTGCCACCGCGATTAAGCGCCGCATCGTGATGGCCAGTGCCTCTACGCATTCGGCGGATTGCTGTGCGTGTTCAGCACCTACCGGAGCATAGCTTTCATCGTTCTTGTGCAACTGAACTACGCCATCGCGCCAGGCTGGCGGAGGTACCCCCGAGACGAACGCGTGGCGAGCCAGGCCGTGCCGGCGGCCCTCGCATGATTTCTGCTTACGGAATCGACGAGCAATCATCACTGTTACCCCGTGACCAGTGCCCTTTCGCTCGCAGGTTTTCCTATCGGATCCGAACCCAGGAGATGGGTTATCTTACCCAAGACCCTTGGGGTTTCAGCCATCGTGCGGTTTTCCTTATGGCTCGCTTTCTGCTCCAGGGTTGAAGCAAAAGCAGCGCCTCAAACCGCCTGGTAGGACTGAGATCGATTTTCGTCATCGGCGTGGCCGTAACCTGGGGACTCAGAATACTGTTAGACCATCCGCGCTGAAACTATATTCGAGCGTGAAGTGCGGCTGCCCATTGCACTCGCGGCGTAACGAAAGAGTCCGAACCCACGCTATTCCACAGGACTCCGGCTCAGGGGTGGGGTGTGCGGGAGGGCCCCTTGGTGTCTTGTGGCTTCGGGTTCGCCCGGCTATAGTTTTTTTTCGCACTGTCAGGTATCTTTCGCTTACGCCAATTGTCTTCTGGTTACCCAGTCACTTTGTCGGAGCTGCTTCTCGCATTTCCGACGGAGGTCACATGCGAAGCATCTTTTCTGTAGCGATCATTATGTGTCTGGGTTGGAGCATCTCTGTCTCCAGCCAGGAAATGTCCAAGCGCCTTACGAACCAGGACATCATTGACATGGTGGGTCTCGGCATCTCGGATGATGTGATCATCGCAAAGATCCGTAGCGCGAGCGCGCAGGACCATCTCGGATTTGATACCAGCGTCGAAGGTCTGAAGAACCTGAAGGTGGGCAAGGTTTCCGATGAGGTCATCAAGGTGATGATCAATCCGGCGCCGCCGCCGGTTGCGGCCGTGCCGGGCACGGCAACAGCGCCACCAGCGCTGAATCCAAACTTGCCGCCGCCCGAAGTAGGAGTCTACTGGAAGAACGACGCAAACTTCGTTCCTATCGAGGGGCAGGCGCTCAGTCAGGCGAAGGTCGGCGGACGTGCCGGGGCGATGTTCACCTACGGGATGAGATCGGAGCACTGGGACGCCTTCCTCAATGGGCCAACTTCGAAGAACCGCGTGAAAGATCGTCAGCCGCTCTTCTATATCTATGTCGCGGACGGAACCAGCGCGTCCGATTTCGTGCTGATCAAGCTCAATAGGAAGGGCGATCGGCGAGAATTCCAGATCGGCTCTTTTGGCGGCGTGACCGCAGGTAAATCGGGCGTCAAGCGAGATAAAGAGGTTCCGTTCAAATATGAACATGTGGCCATACGGACATTCCGTATAACGTTCGACTCCGAACTCAAGCCCGGGGAGTATGCGTTCTTCATGGGAACTGGACAGCAGTCGATGATGGCCGAGGGTCACGGAGCCAGCAATTCCGGAGGCAGCGCGTCTGGCCGGATTTACGACTTCACGGTGCCTGACTGACCGCTACATCCTGAGCGCTCATGGGGTGTCGCAACCGACACTGCGGGCATCGACTCTTTCGGACCGGACCGCACGGCGCTAAAATCTTCAATTTAGGTTATGCGCGCTGCAACCCGCCGGTCCCTCCCCAGTCTTGCGTTTTCGATCGATAACGCCATCATGGGGCAAAAGGAAAAGGTTCAGAGATCGTGGGACTTCAAGCAAGGTTATGGAGTTGCGTGCCCTTTGCTGGTAATCATGGCCCTTTGCTCAGCCGGGACATTCACCGCCTCCTCTGAGGCCTCCAGCCCTAGGCAGACACTTACGATTTGCGGTTCGGCCATCGATGTCAGTTTCACAGGAACGACCGCAGGCGATTCGCGCGAAGACCTGCTGAACTGGATCCATCGAGCCGCTTCCGCAGTCTGTGTATATTACGGCAAGTTTCCCGTTTCACATCTTAATCTTGATGTGCATGCTCGTGGGGGTTCTGGTGTTCATCATGGCGTGACGTACCCGGATGACGATGGCATCATCACCATCTCTGTGGGAGCGCAAACCACGCTGGTACAGCTCAACGATGACTGGATGCTCACCCACGAGATGATCCATCTCGCATTTCCCTCGATGGCAGACAACCATCACTGGATCGAAGAGGGGATTTCGGTTTATGTGGAACCGATCGCACGCGTGCAGGCTGGACAGCTGAAAGCAGAGGAAATGTGGAAGGAGATAGTTCGCGACATGCCAAATGGCGAACCAGATCGCGGCGATCAGGGCCTGGACCACACTCACACCTGGGGTCGCACCTACTGGGGTGGAGCGATGTTCTGCTTGGTTGCCGACATACGTATTCGCCAACAAACACATAATGAGAAGGGCCTACAGGATGCTCTGCGAAGCATTCTCAAGGCTGGTGGCAACATCAACCAAAACTGGCAGATCGACAGAGCATTTGCTGCGGGAGACAAGGCGACGGGGACGACGGTACTTGAAGATCTCTATCGGGACATGCGGGATAAGCCGTCGCTTGTGGATCTAGTTGGGCTTTGGAAAGACTTGGGCGTGCAACCCAAATCCGACGGGTCCATTGAATTTGTGAACAGCGCTAAGCTAGCAAAAGCTCGCGAAGCGATTACCGCCGTGCCAGCCGTCCGCTAGCTCTCTTCCGCTTATCTGGTTGCTCCAGCAGGCCCCAACAGGTTGGGTTTAGCCACTATCCGTCAGGTCCTTCGCCCCTCGAATGCGCTGGTACTCGGTTGATTTGCGGCCAGTTCCGAAACCGAGCATGGTTTGAAACGCGGCTGCCGGCTGCTCGCGACGGTTGTGCGGAAAACGAATTCATCCAGCTATACCTGGAGCTGAGCACAGCTCACGCCGTGATAGGGACGATCAGCCAATGCTCGAGGTTGCCAACGGTGCGGTCGGCGAGCGGCACGGCCGATTTCGCTCGTTTGCGAAGTTCCGATCTCAAGGGTTAAGTGCGGGAGATGTGTTTGAAGCCAGCCTCCCGCAGACCCTCAAAGCTCTTGAGACCATCCGTGTAAATGGTCGATCCCGGAGAGACACTCTGGACGAGAAAAGAAGCATTGTCTTAGCTTTGAAGTCTGGGATCCCGCTCATTCGGACGCGCCCCGAGGCCTTGCCACGCTTCTCAAAAGTGGTGAAAGTGCGGAGGTGATTCTCGATCACTAGTAGTATTCGCCCCCAATTGGCAGAACAGTCCTCCTGTCAAGGATCGATCATTCGCGACGCAAGCTCGCGCATGCGTGCTACTTTATAGCGAGGGCGGCTAATGGAAACGAGGACAAACCCACAGGTCTTGCATCATCGTGGAAACTATTTGGTTCGCCGGCAAAGACTTAAGCCTGGAGAGGCGACTCCATGGCACCGGGACCCCTTTCATCGGGTGACTGTGGTTCTCAAGGGTGACTTGCTAAATATCGAGTTTCGCGATGGCGGAGAAACTCAGCAGTGGAAGGTTACCGTCGGGGAAGTGGATTGGATAGAACCGAGCGACCGCGTTCACCGAGCCGTGAACGTTGGTAAGGAGGTCTTTGAGGAGGTCGTAACTTTCTTCCTGGATCGTCATGACGCGGAACCCCAACTGGAAGACGATCGTCGGTAACGCTGGGGTGGACGCGCGCCGCATGTTGGCAGTAGGACTGTCATCAGTTCAAAGCTCGTGTTTCCCGCGGCAAGCTCAGCGGGTGTAGTCGGCGCGACTGCGACAGCTGCGATGCTGTTTGCTGAAGTCAGGTACGCGTCCGATACCAAGCGCGTCTCACCAACGAGGCTGCACACCCTCGCCAGGAACAGCACAACCCGATTTGTACAATTCCCGATACCTCATCAGGAAGCTTGCCCTACCGCAGTGAGCCGGCTTGATCTCTTGCACCGGCACGCTGTCGGTAGATGGTGATTTGGTGTTTGACCGTTGCGAGATCGTGTACTGCCGTAATTCCTCTCGCGCCAAAAGAGAACCTACTGGCCGGCCCTAGGTGTCCACGCGAAGAACTTGCCCTCACCGAGGCAGGCGGACAATTGCGTTTCCCAACTCCCGGATGAATGTCGCCATTGCACCGTGCCATCGGCGATGTGCTCGCGAGTCCGCAGCAAATTGCAAGGCACGTCACTTGGGCTGGGCAAAACTTCCGGGGCTATTTAGGATGGCGCGCCACTCAGGCTTGCGCTGTCGGCTCGCCTCGGATAACGCGCGCCTTACACCCGCAACATCGAAGTCCGTGGTGTAGACCGGTGTACCAGGTTGTTGACGCCACGACTCATCAAGACCGCCGGCGTCGACGCCATCAAAACCAATCTCGTCGAGGAGCTGCAGCACCACTTCTTTGCTTGTCTGAATATCGCCCGCAACAGGCAAGGCTATTAGCCCCGAGCTACTCGTAAGCCGGCCAAGATCCATGAGATGCTGTGCATAGATATTATAGAACGCCTTGACGACTGGCCGGCCCAACCGCTGTGCGACCCACCCGCTCTCGGTGACACCGGCCTCGATTTCGTCAATACAGCCGTCCCGCTGCTGCGGGTAGTAGTTCCCTGTGTCTACGACGACCACGCTGTCGGGAAGCCGGGATGCAGGCGAGGCACATTTTTATAGGAATCGTTACGACGACCACATCTCCGCTGCGAGCAGCTCCGGTGACAGAAACTGGGGAAGCACCGGTCTCACGCGCTAAGCCAGCCAGTGTCCCGGGGCCCCGCGAGTTGGCGACAAAGACTTGATGGCCCAGGGCGGTGAAGCGACGGGTGAGAGCACCACCAATTTGGCCTGCGCCAATAATTCCGATCTTCATATCCGCTCCGTGCGCCGGTTAAACCCGCGATGTGTCGTGAAGGAACGTTTCCTACGTTGAAGGAGTGTGAACCACAAACTCCGAATCATGCCAGCCTGCTCGGCAAAGCGTCGACACGGAAAGGTGCAGGTCGGGTGTGTGGAGCTGCGCAATGTGGGCTCGGCTGCGCAAGCGGCATGTGTTCGTGAAGGCCGCGTTGGCAACGGATGCGTAGCTCCGCTTGTCCCGATCTAAGAAGAGGGTCGTGAGCCTTCATGATCCCTACCCCGGCTGGAAGAACATCGCGATGCCAGATCAGTGTCAAATTCGGGTTGCAAGTTCCTGAATGGCTGGATTGAACTAGAACTTGTCTCAGGGAAAGGCACCCTCTAAATCTACAACAAGTAATAGCTGAGTCGTACAACGTGAACCGATCAAACTGTGCTCTTATCGGACAGTCGCCACTTTCTTTCGGTGCAGATTTTTGACCCAGAGCGTGCCAACGTTTCTCATACGGCTCGTGCCTCGGCACCTCCACTGCAATTGAGGTTACTTGCTGTTGGTGCTGTGGATCTTGCTCATGGCTTCGAGCAGGTCAATGTCGTGGTTTGGAATTCCAGGAAGGTTCGCAGCTTTGTTGCGAAGACGCTCTCGTGTCTTCTCTGTGGGTGCAGGCATTCTGCTGTTAGTTTGGATCTTTCACACCCAGAACCGCCATCGTAGAGAGCAGTTCGATCCCGAACTCTTTGCGCAGGCGTCGATTTCGGGGTTGGCTAGAGGCAGCGGCCTCGGCAGCGCGTCCACCCGCGGCCCGGTCGTACTCACCTATCACAATGACAATGCTCGAACCGGACTCAACCCCACTGAAACGACTCTGACCCCGGCCAATGTCAATGCCTCATCTTTTGGGAAGCTTTACTCCTATCCGGTGGACGGCTACGTTTACGCGCAGCCGCTGTACGTTCCACAAGTCGCGGTCTCCGGCAGTGGCATGCACAACCTTGTCCTGGTCGCAACCCAGCATGACAGCGTCTACGCCTTTGATCTCGACTCTGCATCATTGGATCCCTTGTGGAGAGTGAATTTCACCAATCCCGGCGCCGGCATTACCACTGTCTCTTCCGCCGACGTGGGAGCCGACGATATCGTGCCGGAGATTGGAATTACCAGCACACCTGTGATCGATATTGGTAGTAATACCGTCTACGTGGTAGCTGCAACGAAAGAAAACGGAGCTTTCTATCACCGGCTGCATGCCCTCGACCTAGCCTCGGGTGCAGAAAAGTTCGCCGGACCACAAGTCATAAGCGCGAGTGTCCCTGGCAACGCCCCAGACAGTTCGGACGGAGTGGTGAGCTTTCAATCGCGGTACCAGTTGCAACGGGCAGGGCTGCTGCTGTCGCAGGGGCGGGTTTATGTGGCCTTTGGCTCAAACGCGGATTCCGGCTCGTATCACGGTTGGCTTCTGGCTTTTGAGGGGACCACTCTCCGGCAGGTGGGGGCGTGGCTTTCGACACCCAACGGATACCAGGGTGGTATCTGGATGAGTGGCTGCGGCCCTGCAGCAGACAACGCGGGGAGTCTGTACGTCTCGACCGCGAATGGTCTATTCGACGGTGCTGATGAGATGGCCGAACGCGACTACGGTAACAGCATTGCCCGACTGCTTCATGGCCCGGGAGGACTGGCAGTAGGAGATTTCTTTACCCCGTACGACCAGGCAGTAATGGCCAGAGATGATGTGGATCTTGGATCGGCAGGCATCGTGGTGCTGCCTGACCAGCCCGGAGCCTTTCCTCATCTTTTGGTGACGAGCGGAAAAAATGGGCATATCTACCTGCTGAACCGGGACGCACTTGGCGGTTATAAACCAAGCGCGAGCGGCAATGCTGGCGTTGTGCAAGAGCTGAGTGGTTTATTGAAACAGCAGATGGGTACCGCCGCTTACTGGGACGGCACCGTCTATTTCGGCGCAGGCGTCAGTGCGAGTATGGATTCGATTCGCGCCTTTAGCCTGCGGAACGGACGGCTGTCAAGTGAGCCTACGTCGCGGACGCATGCGGTGTACAAGTTGACCCGCAGTGCGGTGAGTATTTCGGCGAACGGAAGCGGCGATGGCATTGTCTGGGCGGTTGAGACCGACGGCTACTACGCCAGGGGAAGAGCAGGGCAGGCGGTGTTACATGCTTATAACGCTAGGGACCTCAGTCGCGAACTATACAATTCCAAGCAGCGGCCGAGACGCGACAGTCCAGGTCCGGCATCGAAGTTTACAGTCCCCACAGTAGTCAACGGCAAGGTGTTCGTGGGGACCGCAAATCAACTGAGCGTCTACGGCCTGTCTTTCCGTTGAGATACCTGCTATCTCAAGATATTCCCGCCGAACCAGCCATTGATGGTATGGGTTGTGCTTGCGCGACGATTGCATTGCAGCAACAGGACATCGCCGATTGGTGAACGTGAACACTGAAAACAATTCACAAATGCCCTTATAAACAGCAGCTCTGACAAGTAAGGAGAGAACAGCGAAGCCGTCAGCATTGTCAATTAACAGGGGAAAGCACCCAAACCGTCGTACACTCAACTACGCAATCCAATTCTGCTGATGAGGCGAAAGCATGGCGACGGTTCTTCTGGCCAAGCAAATCCTGACGCCCCTGGATCTAGTGGAAGACGCTGCGCTCGTGATCGAAGATGGAAAGATCTCTGCGGTTGGACGCCGAAGCGAGATCTCCTACCCTGCGAGTACGCGAATCGAGGACTTCGGAGACTCGGTTCTTGCGCCTGGAATGATTGACATTCATATTCACGGTGGTGCCGGCCATGACGTCATGGAAGCCTCGGACGAGTCCTTGGCTCTGGTTGAACAGTTGATGTTTCAGCACGGCGTAACTAGCTATTGTCCGACAACAGTCACTGCCCCTATTGAGACGACTCTCTGGTCCCTGGAGCACCTAGCGATGGCGATTGGGAGAGCAGCATCACCTTCAAGCAAGGATCGGATGCGGGCCCGACCTCTGGGAGTTCATTTGGAAGGTCCTTTCTTGAGCCACCGGCGGCGCGGTGTCCACCCGCCTGATCTTCTTCGGAGCGCGTCGATCGACTTGTTCGAGCGAATGTGGGATGCTGCGGCGGGCCGGGTTCGCGTCCTCACGATCGCTCCCGAGATTGATGGTGCCGTGGACGTGATTCGTGAAGCGTCGCAGCGTGGAGTTTGCGTAAGTCTGGGACACTCTGATGCCGACGCGCGCCAGGCGGCGGCTGGCATTCAAGCAGGCACAAGCCATGCGACACATACCTTCAATGCGATGCGTCCGCTTGATCACCGGGACCCAGGCCTGTTGGGTACGATCCTCACCAATCGCGACTTGTCGGCCGACATTATTGCTGATGGTATTCACGTCGACCCTGTAGTCGTGGATCTGTTTGTCCGTGCGAAGGGAATCGACGGTGGGGTGCTGATCACCGATGGAATCAGCGCTACTGGAATGCCGGACGGGACCTACAGGCTCGGGGCACTCGAGGTGGCAGTACACGACGGTCGTTGTGAAGTGAACGGAAGACTCGCAGGCAGTGTACTTACACTCGACCGAGCCGTCCGCAATGTGAGTGAATTTGCGAAGATCAGTTTTCAGGATAGTGTGCGGATGGCCACCCTGAATCCTGCGAAGGTGCTTGGCCTCCAGGATCATAAGGGCGTGTTGAAAGTTGGGGCTGACGCGGACATTGTTGTCTTTTCCCAGACCGGCCAAGTGCTGAGGACAATTGTGGCCGGTGTGTTGAGCTAGCACCGCCCACACCAGAGGTCGTTTTCCGAAATACGGTCCTGACCGGCCCTTCGTCACACCTGCAAACGATGGCTGTTCACAGCTCGTAAGTTGAGTCCCCGCAAAGGTCAGAGCAGTGGGACCACGCCTCCTTGGATTGAATGGACCCTTCGTGACTAGCAAGCAGCCATGACGGCGTTGGGAATGCGCTCGCCGCCTTCTCCGAGGTTAGCCAGCCGAGGCGATCACCGATTTCGACTTCGCCCGATTCAGAAGAGCTGTTGGTCTTGTGCTTGCGTAGTTGCTGGACTCATGGTGCATCGCATCTACGTTTCGATCAATGCCTCCAGACACCATCGGAACCACTACTACGTTCTCAAGCGGACCGAGCTGTCGTCGAGGGTGTTGGTAATTACCCTCGGAGTAACAGCGATTTGGTTACCCCGCTATCTATCTCGGCCATACTTCCCAAGGCCATAAGGTGAAGCTAAGCGCTGCCACTCGATGCGGTTACCGGCGCCGATTGGAAACGCAAATCTGGCGTGTTGTTCGGCCCACGTCACGACAGGTCCAAGGTGCGAGGGCCCTGATTTTGCTTGCAGACATCCTCAGTCCACAGCGTACTCAGGTAATCGTAGCTGCCAGCGTTGGCACCACAAAAAGGGTTGTATGTAAGGCACAACGTTTCCGCATCTGCACCTCAAGTGCACAGCTTTCCCAAGCCGAGTAAGACTTTCCAGCGGACATCCGGTTGTGCCGGATAAGTTCAATATTTTCTTCGCGCCATTTTTGGCATGTGTTTTGCAGGCATACAGTGCAAGGGCAAATAGGCAGCAGGCTCAGCATCTCAAATCAACGTCAGGCGAGTCGTATGACAACTTCAATGACGAATCTGCGAGTGGATACACAACCCCGCGGCAAAGCTATCCTGTGCCTGTCAGGCGACGTAACCATGCTACGAGTACGGCGGATGCTTCTTGAGCGCTTCGGGTACAAGGTTTGGTCTACCAATTCCGTCGAAGATGTGGACGTGATTGCCAGGACAAATTGCCCTGACATGCTGCTGATGGATAACAGCCTACCCGATGTCAATTTTGAGCAAATCGCCGAACGTGCCAAAACTGTTTGCCCAGACTTGGTTGCGGTCCTACTTATGCCGTTTTTTGCGGTCCATAATGCTTCCAACAGCCCTATCGACCGTTTTGTTGCTCGCGACGATGCTCCGGATCTTATGATCGCTCAAATCCAAGAACTCCTTCACGAATAACAAGTTCCCTGGGGTTCTGTCGCCTGGTGAAAAATTGATGGGATGGGGGCGAAGCCGTCCAGCGAAGCTGTAATGTTAGTTGTTCAGGACCCGAACATCCGCGTCACGCGCAGCCTTCATGTCCGATTGCAGGATGTGATTTCCTTCCTGGTTGACAGTAAGCAGCAGTTTTTTGATTCGGAGATCCGCAAGCGGAAGCTGGACAGCGGCAACGGGGAGGTGCTTTTATCGCTCGCTTCTGTCGCCGGCGATTTGGCTTGAAGCATGTGGCAACACACACATTGGTTCGAAGATCTGCAGATCGATCGGGCATGAAGTTTGGATCGGCGACGGGTCAGCGATACGCACCAGCTACGTACGCAACCAAGAAGACAGATCATCGCGACACGGCCCACAGCTGAAGCTGCTGACCGAGGAATCGCCCCATTGTTGTGCTGCGTCGGTGACCGGTTCATCGCCATTGTCTAGTGGGATCCGTACGTGAGGGAAGAACGGGTTGCGCGATATCGTCCCAGCGCCCAAGAGAGTTCCCGGAAGGGAACCAGGGGAACGGAACCGGCGAAACTGTAATGCCTGCCTTACCCGAGGGATTGTAAGTTGGGGTAGGAGCCTGCATCGCTGGCTTCGGCCAGCGTGTGCGTCCGGCGACACCTTCCGTATCTTCCTGGCTTTCGTCTCTGCTCATGCCGAGGAAGCCACAAGGCAATAAGCCCATCAGAGTTAAGGGTGTGAGCCTGAAGCGCCGCGCCTGAGACAACTTCAGCAAGGTTGCCATGACAGCGCAACTCAAGGCAACCGGTTAATCACTGATGCTACGTATCCTGCACCAAAGCCGTTGTCGATGTTTACGATGCTCACGTTCGAGGCGCAGGAGTTCAGCATGCCCAGCAGCGCAGCTATGCCTTCAAATGAAGCCCCGTAGCCAACGCTTGTAGGAACGGCAATCACGGGCACCCCTACGAGTCCGCCAACTACGCTGGGTAGCGCGCCTTCCATTCCCGCGCAGACGATCACGACGCGGGCCTGCATTAGAACATCATGCCTCGCCAGCAGCCGATGGATACCCGCGACGCCAACATCGTAGACATGCTGTACGTCATTGCCCATGACTTGGGCAGTAACAACTGCTTCTTCAGCGACCGGAATGTCGCTCGTACCGGCGGAGACCACAACAATCTTGCCTCTGCCATAGTGAGTCTTATCTTGCGTCAGCGTTACTGCCCGCGCTAACTCGTGGTATTCCACCCTGCGCAGCTTGCGCCTCACCGCGCGAAACTGCTGTGGAGTCACGCGAGTGGCGAGCACGTTGTGTCCGGGTTGCGCGAGTTTCAAAAAAATTTCAGCCAGGTGTATCGGCGTCTTGCCCGGACCGAAAATCACTTCAGGGATGCCAACCCGAAGCACGCGATGGTGGTCGATGTTGGCAAAGCCCAGGTCTTCGAACGGAAGATGCCGCAGCCGGTGCGTCGCTTCGTCGGGCGAGAGTCGTCCCCGCTTTACCAGCTCGAAAAGGGTTTTGATGTTCGCGGACTTCATCGAATTATCGGCCTGACGGAACAGCGCCATCGAGATTATCACCTGTTGGGCAGCTGCCTGACCCTGCTGACCGTACAGACCGAATGTTACGATGAAACTCACGGATGACTTCCAGGTCCACCATCGTCCTTCGAAATCTTACGGTAGCAGTTACCGGAGCGAGTGGATCTCTGTTCGTCCAGCATCTTCTCGATTCACTGGATCGCGATGAACGGGTTGCCACCGTGAACCTGGTTGTTTCGAACAGCGGCTTGCGCGTGATAGCAGAAGAGTTGGAACTATCCAGTCGCAACGAGCTCGTGACGAAGTTACTGGGGCGAGATTCGGAAAAGATCCATCAGCAGAACAATGACGATATCGGAGCCAATGTAGCGAGTGGCTCTTATCCCACGGATGCCATGATCGTCCTGCCTTGCAGCATGGGAACGTTGGGGCGGATCGCCAACGGCACCGCTGATCACCTCATCGAGCGCGCCGCCGATGTGTGCTTGAAGGAGCGCCGGCCACTGGTCCTGTGCGTTCGCGAGACACCATTCAGTCGAATCCATCTGCGCAACATGACGCTCGCAGCTGGGGCTGGAGCAACGATTTTTCCCATAATTCCAGCGTTCTACTTCCGCCCAACCTCGACTGATCACATCGCGCGCGAGTTCGTGAATCGCGTTCTGACCCATGTCGGACTCAAGCAACCGGGAGCCTATCAGTGGAAGGGTTGACAAGGGGTACGCTCACAATTTGACCGTGGTCGTCCATCGTGTTATTTTGCCCTCACACTGAGAAAGGAGGTTGATCCAGAACGCATGAATATTGATTGTCCGAGTAGTAAATACAGTGAGGTGGCTGAGGCTTAGGGCTTCTGCTCTAATCCCTCGCAAGACACCTGGCTTTTGGAAGGCGCGGGTGCCAGTTCGCACGTTTGTATCCAGGCACCTGCGACCCGGGCCACGTTAGAGTGGACAGCCTCTAGCCAATCCCAACAGCTTACCGAGAGACCTGCAGCGCGCGAGGCGCTGCGGGTCTTTTCCTGCCTATATTCTAAATTCCTCCTTGCTGTCCTATTGCCGCCGGCGGTCGAGGCGACGGGCAAGGAGGTGACGCATTGCATCAAGAAGCACCTTGCTGATCTTCTGATTTCTCGAGAGATTGAACTCGTCGCAGCACAGCGGCGGAGACAATTCTCTGCGGTCGCCGCTTTGCCAGGTGACCACTCTCACGAAATCGGCAGTAGCGGACGTTTCTTCTCTAAGTCACAGGTCCTCGAAGCCCTCCGGAGATGCACGGTCTCGACTAACACTAACGGTTCGAGGATTTAAGGCTGCTCCTGCTCGCAGAAGGTCCTGTCGGCCTAAGCTATATCGCTGCGGTAGATCGACGCGTGCAGGAGGGGAATCGTTGAGCCGGGAATATCGCCGTTCAATTTTTGGACAGAGCGCAAACGAGGATGACGAGTGACGTTCACCAAGCCACTCCATGGACACTCCTGCGGAGGTGGGTGCTGTTCTAACGCTTTAACGGCTATTCTTGCCTCTCTTGTCTGCGGCCAAAGCCGCGCGGATCACCCTGTCGACTGACTCCAGCAAGTGCAAGTCCGCGAGATCTTCGAGCCTGACCCATTTCACATCGCTGACGTCGCTGCCCGCCCGGGCCTCCACAGAGGTCGGATAGCAAAGATAATCGATCAGCACGTAGTGATACTGGACGCGTCCCTGCGCGTCGGAAAAGATGCTGTCGAAAACCTCCAGCACCTCTCCCACTTCGACGGTGAGATTGGTTTCCTCGCTGACTTCACGACAAACTGCGTCACGCAAGGCTTCCCCCAACTCTAGGGCCCCACCCGGAATCGACCATTCCCCCTGCCGCGGTTGGGTGGCACGGCGCACCAGCAGGGCGCGATCACCGTCTACGATCACAGCTCCGACACCGATGATGGGCTGCTCGGGATAGTCGCGTTTCACGAACTATTGCGAAAAGAAGTCGTCAGGCTTAAAGCCGGTGACCTTCCACCCTTTCGGGGAGATTTTCATCTGAAAGCGCATCTGTGCGCTACGGCGCAGCGCAACTTGCGACTCATCTGATGGCGTTGCGTCGATATCGATGTCGCAAATAACAAAGGCGTGGTCCTTTTCAGAGGTTACCTGCAGAACCTGGTATCGGAATTGAATAACACCATACCGCTGGAAAAACGCCATGAATTGATCGTGCAGATCTGCATAATGAGGTTTCTGCGGATCAAACACGGCCAGTACCTGGTTAAGGTTACGGCCCTCGATGGCGTGTTGCAGCCTGCTCAGCACATCCCGCACCACCTCCTCGGTCAGATCCAGGCTTTGCGGCTTAGTGGCGTCTCGGTCTGCCTGATCAGACCGGTCGCTTTGCGGAGCTTGGGATTGTGGCTGGGCCGGCATGGTTGGAGCAATCCTGGGCATCGCGGCCAGATTCAGGCTTACTCCAAGGAAAATGACCCCCAGCCAACTGGTCTGTGAACCTTTTGTCATACGAGTGCTCTGCCTGACCCACCGAGGGGGCATCTCGTGCATAATACTGGTTGACGCCGCTTCTGAGTAGCAGGTCGTTCCTATGCCACTCAAGGATCCGAAGGCAGACGCCCTATCCGCCAACGCACCCGAATCGAAGGTCGAGGGCGGGCGATCCAACTCCCCTGGCAGCTGGCCCAAAAGGTCGCAACTTTCTGGACCTGGGAGGGTTACAGCGGATGTGGGCAGCATCGCACTTGATGGTGTGGTACTGGTAGGTGGTTCCCCGGGGAGGACAGCGGAATCGTCTGCCGCAATGCGAGGCGCATTGGCTGACCCGATCATGCTGGAGATGCTGAGCGACGCCGAGGTCATGCTGCGCGTGGCCGCCGGCGACGACGGTGCGTTTGACTACCTCGTCGAGAAGTACCGCCGTTCCATGATTAGTTTCATGTATCGCATGACACACAACCAGGCCGTGGCGGAAGAGCTTGCGCAGGAAGTATTCCTGCGCGTGTATCGCTCTCGGCAGACCTACGCCGCCAGCGCCAAGTTCACGACCTGGTTGTATCGCATTGCGACTAACCTGGCGGTTAACTATGCGCGCGACACCAAGCATGAACGGCCGGAAAACAAGGTCTGCATCGATGAGCCCGACACCGAAACCGGCATGACGGTCGACGTTGCCGATACTGGCCTCAATGCTGAGCAAAGTATCCTGCGCCGCGAACGGCTTGCTGGCATTCGCCGACAGGTAGAAACGCTGCCTGCGCGCCAGCGAACTGCGGTGCTCATGCATAAGTACCAGAATATGGATTACAAGCAGATTGCGGCGGTGCTCAAGCTGAGTGAATCAGCTACGAAGTCCTTGTTGTTCCGGGCGTATGAAACGCTCCGCGAGACGTTGAAAGAGTTTATTTAGATAAGCAGGAAGTAGGGTGCGGTTATGAAGTGCGAAAAGCTTCGTGCGCAATTCATTGAGACGGTCCTGAGCGGGCCCGCAACGGCAACAGTAGAGTTACGGGAGCATCTGGACAGCTGCGATGCCTGCGCAACGGAGTACGCGGGATTGCAGCAGACGATGGCTTTGCTCGACGAATGGAAGGCGCCGGAGCCATCCCCATATTTCAGCACGCGCTTGCGAGCGCGGTTGCAGGAAGAAACCTCCACCCTCAAGGTAGGCTGGTTTGCATGGCTGCGCAAACCCATTGTCGCCACGGCCGCGGCTGGTTTGATCGCCCTTGGCGCTGGCTTGTTGGAATCAGGCAACTGGCTCCATCCAAGCAATACCGTCGCAACAACTAGCTCCTCAGCAGTTGGCGATCTGCAATATCTCGATAAGAATGCCGATTTGTTTACCGAGTTCGTTGCGCTTGACGACCAATCTCAAACGGAGTAAGTACAAATCGTGCGCACTGCCTGGTTCATCGTGCTGACGCTCATCCTGGGAGCGGTTCCGGCCTTGAGTCTTGGCTTTCCCGGCTGGCAGAAGCATGCGCCACCTCCGAAACAACCATCGCCGCCTAACTCAGCGTTCGTCAATCGGCAGCCAGGCCCGCCTTTAGGTGGCTCCTCATCCCGCGGCAATCCCCAACCTGCCGCACCTGCTCCTAAAGCGAGTTCACCTTTTGTTCTAAACGGACCCGGCCCGCATAAAGGGGATTGGCTGAGGAAGTACTTCAGCCTGCCCCCCAGCCAACAGGAGCAGAAGTTGCGACAGGACCCAACGTTCCACAGTCTTCCTCCTGATCGGCAGCAGCACCTGCTCGACCGTCTGCGCAAGTTCAATAGCCAGCCTCCGGAGAAGAAGCAGCAGATCCTGAACCGGATGGAGACTTACGAACATATGACGCCGCAGCAGCAGGTGACCGCCCAGAACTTGTTCCAGCG
>Ga0306920_100000915_pt1 | contig 35928 bp, 26 predicted proteins | sample flu12Cox44000170_FD_204666 | JGI IMG/M metagenome (GOLD analysis project Ga0306920, IMG submission 204666) | Lab enrichment of tropical soil microbial communities from Luquillo Experimental Forest, Puerto Rico - flux4day.12C.oxic.44.000.170 (v2)... | ecosystem: Environmental > Terrestrial >...
GAAGGATTGACGGTAAACGCTCGCGGCCCATCGTAGGGATTCTGAATTTTCTTGCCCTTGGTTTTCGCCCATTCCAAGAGCTTTCGACCCGCTACTGGGTCGCCGCGGATGCCGATGAGCTTCAGGAACCAAGCTTTGTAGGTGTCGAACATCGGAAACAGTTTCAGAAACTTGTTCGGCCAGGAGCGGACGTCGGGCTCATCCGGTAATGGATACGCGGGCAACAGGCTTGCAAGAACCGCCGCCCGGCTGACGGTGAGTGGGCGCCGTGCCCACCACACATGTAGGAAGTACAGCGGCGGCAATGCCGACGATGCCCCGCGCTCGCGCATGCACTCGGCGCCAATCTCGGCGATGGGCAGCCATTGTTCGATCAACACCCGTGGTCGCGACATTTCATGTTCCCTCGCCGCCGAGAATCCAGTTGACCGTCAGACCCTTGTTGGCAAGGAACTTTGTGACCTGTTCGACAGAGTTCACTTTCAATTGAGCGGCCACGTCTAGGTTCGGATCGTCCCAGATCTTGTGGGCGAACAAGCGGTCCATTCGGCCTTCGATGAGGGTCCACTGCTGGTCGGTGATTGCCCGAAAGAGTGTTTTTTCTCGGCTCGCGTCATCATACAGATGCAACACTTGCGAGATGACGCCGTGTAGCATCGGCGTCCAGGCACGGATGGCGCCGGCGCTGAAAATGCGCTCGGCACGTTGATGGGCGTTATTGTTTGCATCCGGATTCCACCGACCGGCGAGCTGCTTCTGCGCGATGAGGGCCATCAACCGAACGAGGTTTTTCTTTTCCTTGATCCGAAAATCCTCCGGACTCTCGAATTCGACCGTGATCGGCGGGTCCAGGATGAAATCTCGAAAGAACGTCTTCTGTAGAATGCTGATCGAAAGCGGATTCTTGCGCGACCGGTTTCGCTCGGCGATATACTCGGACATCCGGTTTTCCGGGTCGTCAATGACATCCTGCTCGATGGCCATTTTGAGCATTTTCTTTGCTTCGGCCGTGGTCTTGCCGCGTACCCGCAGGAATGCGACGAAATCGTTTTCGTTCTTGGCACCTGGACGTTCGAGGTATTCCTCCCATTCCTGCTTGAAGATATCGCTGTACTTGGCAATGAGCGTGCTGGTGAAGAACGCCATCTGCCGAAGCTTGTCGTGCGCGACGAGGTTCGTGTCCTTGAGCTTCCCGACGTCCGGATCGACATAGACCTTGCAATCCAAGGTTTTTCGGCCGGCCCAAATCTGGGCCGCCGATTTGTGCTGACCATCGAACAGAATGACCTTGCCTGCGACCAGGCGGCAGACCGCTGGCGCCAGCTGGGTGTGGCTTACAAGATGCCGATAGAGTTCCCAGACTCGCTTTTGTTCTAAGGGGCGAGGCTGCAACTCAGCGTCATTCGCCAGATACTCGATCGGTAGCACCGCGTAGAAGTAGCGCATTCCGGTAGCCGGGCACGTGAAGACGGCACACGTCTGGCGCGGCCGGTCCGGATTTGTGAAATGCAGCGTCAACGCGCTGTCGTTGGGATTTTCGACTGTGACCGCATGTCCAAAGCCGCTGGCGGTCAGTTTCAGCGCTAGAAGGTGGTCGAGACGCCGCGGCTCGGCATGTTCGAAGAACTTGCCCATCGCGAGCTGATCACGGAACTCAGAAAGAGACAGCGTCCGAATGCGGCGATGATGGTCTTTGCAAACGGCACCGATGTTGGCGATTTCCGTTGGGCCATCTTCCGAATACGGCTTGATATGATGAAACTCGACTTCGGTCTCATCGTCGATGGGATGGTCATCGACAAAGCAATACAGCTTGCCGTCGCGACGTTGCTGAGCAAGAACCTGTTGCTTTTCGACATCATTGAGCTGACGCTTGATCGAAGTCATTGTCGCACCTAGTCGCGTGAGTCCGACCAGTCCTTGTCATGTGTGAGCCAAGATTGAATCCTCACTCCTTGGCGAGAAGTATTCGCATCGCCTTCTGCGAGCGCCGGCCTATTTCGTGGTTGGTTGTCTTGCTAAACCAGTAGTAGGCCTCCTCCTCAGTCATGGCCCGAACGTGCTCGGAAATCTCGCACATGCGGGCGATCTTTCGCAGCGGCTTGACTGCGAGGAACAAGAGTCCGAGGCGGACTCCCAGTTGTTCGTCGAGCGCGAAGGGAACGCGCCGACTACCGGAGAGGTCGGACGGCCGATAGCCGGCTTGCTTGATTGTCCCCAGCACCTGATCCATGACCGATTGAAGTGGCGCACCCGAAACCTGCACTACCATCCGCCACTGACCGTTGTCGCTGTGACGGCGACGGTCAGACAGCGGGCGCTGGTAAAGCGCCAGACCATAATCCCGGTCCTCGTTGGCGACAACACGCAGTTCGAACGGTTCATGCGCCATTGCTCGACTATGCCTCCATTGCTTCGCCCTCGACTGTGATGCGGCCAATGTTTAGGTTGGCTAGCACATCGCGGATCGTGTGGAACTGGTCGCCGGCAATATCAAGGCCGCCCTCGAAGTCGGCTTTCACGAGCAGGCCGACGCTGGCCTTCGATGCCTCTTGGCTGAGAGCGTCGGTGAGAGCTTTGATCCGTTTGTAGCGATCCCAAGAGCCGGCGAACTCAATTGAAAACTTCTCCCCGTCGCCGAATTCCAGCACCATCTTCTGATCGAGATTGATGGTCACCTTTCCAATTTGCGGGATGGCCAGGCCAAGGGAGCGGGCGTCGCGTGCCGGGTCTTTGCCCATTCCCTCCACGCGGATCGCCAGCCTACGCAGCGAACGAACCTTGTGGTCGTGGCACTGGTCAGCGAGTTGTTGGAAGGTCTGCGCGGGAGTTCCTTCAAAACGGAACTTCGGTCGCGGCTTCTTGCCTCCTGTTTCTTCTTCATCGCATACGCAGGGAACCTTGCCGCACACGGGGCAGGTTTCCTCCACAGGCTCAGCGCCTTTGATCTTGATCCCAACCCGCTGAGCTTCCTCGGGCATGTAAAGCATGGCGTTCTCGCTGATCTCGACTAAAGGGACGGGCGATGGAGGGCCATAGCCCATGCCTTCTTCCGTCGGGTAATAGACCCACACACCCTTGCTTGCGCCGTCGCGGATGGTTCGCTTGAGTTGGTCGATATTGAGGAGCATCTTCAACGCTAGCCGTTGGGCGAACGCACGCCGAAGGTCTTCTGTCGAGATTGATGGCGCGTTCGGCGGCCATGCCTTGGCCTTCACGTACTGTGCGTTAAGAGGGTTGTCGTCGGCCGTCAGGACCTTTTCCAGCGTCTTGAGTGCCCGCAACGCGACCTCCGTTTGGTCCTTCTCGACCTCACCTTGTTCCTCTGCTTGAAGCAGGTAGTGGGCGAGGTTTCCCGAGCGCTTCGGAGCGTCAGCCGATGGGTAATACAGATGGCGGTAGGTTTTGGTAACGGCCACACGGAGGTTTAGCTCTTCCGCTTCGGCCATTTTCTTGAATTTCTCTTTTAGCTCTTTGTTGAACTCTGCCATACGATCGGAGTCGCCAATGATCCGATGCACAGCCAAATAACGCTGCGCGACCTCTACCATCTTGTCTACCTGGTCTTCGTCAGCAATGAGGAAAACCAGATTGTTCTTGTAAGTGCGATACTCTTCCAAGGTCCCCTTGCGTTCGAAGATTTTTAGAACAAGCTCGGGAGGAGCGCCGGCCTGAGCCGTTTGCACCTTGGCGGCATCGTAGTGCGGAATGACAAGCTTCGGGGCCTGGGCGTCGTCGTCCACGTCGCCGGCCTCAGCCGGGAAGAAGACCGGTGCGAAGATGCCCTTCTTCCAGATTTTTTTGATGCGATCATCGAGTTCTGACTTAGCCTTGATTTTGCCCACCATGCCCATCTCATCATCGACCATCTTTTTCGGCGAGGGCTCCGTCTTGAAGCGGTAGCGGTGGCCGTCGTAGTCGAAGAACCAGCAATCATCCAGTCGCTGTATGGCCTTATCAAGAATCCCAGGATCATCGCCAGGCTGGAGGACAGCCAACCGTAGCTCGGCAGGGTCCACGCCGCTCTGTCCGGTTTGCACTAAGCTGTGAAGAAAGACAGTCGTAGCCACGCGCTGGGCATAAGGAGGTCGTCCTGCTTCGGTAAACTCCAGATCGATCTCCTGGGCATGGGAAAGCGTGCCTTTTTTGGGACTCGCGATGTCGGCCTCGATGACCTGCTTGTATTGGGGCCGGTCGAGTCGGCTTGTCAAATCGTTGGCAATCTGATCGTCTGCTAGATCGAGGCGATGCGGACAAATGAGGTAGCAATCCTTTGGCTTCTTTTTCCACAAGTCCCGGATGGCTTGCGCCAGCAGACGCAGAATACCTCGGGTCTTCTGGAAATTGGGGATGGTCGAGGTCTTACGATTGAGCGTTGTGAGTAGCTCGGGATTGAAAGGGTAGTCCTGCACTATTTCGGCCTGGTACTCGGCGCGGACAGCCCGCTGGGGCAAGTCAACCCCTTGCTCGATCAGCCGTGCATAGCATCCGGTGTACTGCTTGGCCGTGTCCTCGGCAGCTCGACGATCAACGCGGGAAAAGAGTCGATGCGTTACAACAGCACTGATCTCGTTTTCTGCGGTTGGAGTGAGAACATGCTCTTGGCGCGCCGAGACGCTACGAGCCTCGGCCAGTTCTTCTCGAATTTCGTCAGATTCCTTACCAAAAGCATCAGACGAGTCGGCCAGCGTGTAAACTAGAACGGTGCGCTTGCTTTCTGATGCGAACTTGATCAGGTCCATCATGAAGGCGACGGTTAGGCCCGCCAAAGTGGTTTTCCCTGCCGGATACGCACTGGCGACGCGCAGGTAGTAGGCGATCTCATCGATCATCACTAGCGCCGGCTCATCGCCTATGAGCTTCTCCCACGGCTGCGTTCCGGGGGGAGTACGCGCTTCGTCGCTCTTGCGAACCAGCTCGTAGCCTTTTGGCCCGCCGAGTTGGTAAGCCAACTCGCCCCAGAAAGTGAAGGTACGAATGTCCCCGTGATCGATGCCCTCAGCCACGTCCATGTCCGGGCCAACAATCCCAGCGATTTTCTGAATCCTCTCCCTCGGCACCAGCTTGGCGGCGACGAAATTATCAACCGACTTCGGACTAACGCCGCCGCGAGACAGGTGGTAAAGGCCGATCAGGTTATGTGTCTTACCGCCGCCGAAACTCGTTTCCAGGCGGATGACTGGTGCGCTGGTCGGGCTTAGTCCGGTCAACCTGCCAAGGCCCTCGGATAATAGCGATTTCAAACCGCTTGTAGGATAGGTGTTCGCGAAAAAAGTGTTCGAGTCGCCGTAAACATCGTCGGCGCTGCCACGAAGAACCTTGGTCAAGGAAGCCGCGAATTGTTGTTCGCGCAGCTCGCCGCGCAGGACCTCGTCCCGCGGCTGACAGGTCTCGAAAATGGTCTTCATGTTCGGCCTCGCTTTGCTTTCACCTGACCACGGCGTCAATCCTTGATTGGCTTTGCGAGCTTGGCCAGGAACCGATCCAGGTCCCGCCGAAGGAAGAGACGATACCCGTTTGCCGGGTTGCGGCGCATAGGAATCTTGCCTGCTTCGGCCCAAGCGCGGACCGTGTTCTGCGACACGCCCAGAATCCTGGCTGCTTCGGCGATCTTGACGTACTCGTTCAGCCTGGTCATGGCGCCGCGTTTCTCCGGAATCAGCCGGGAGACGGGGTAAGTCTACCAAAGTCTCTAGCCAGCGAGTAGCTCGGTAGCTGGATTTCTCATGGACCCCAACGGGGGTCATGCCCCCACCGGCCACAGTGGCGGCCATTCTTGCTCGCATGGTGGCGGTTTTGCTGGCTTTTTCCAGGCGGAACAGCGGCTGTGTTGTTTGTCAAGCGTTACGCACAGGCCGTTGCGGAGAAGCACGTGCGGGCTTCTGCTCGCAGCCTGTGCTCGGTAAGCCGCTGTTTCTGCTGTTTTCCCCGGAACAGAGCAACAGAAATGAGGGAAGGAGGGGGAGGGGTCTGGGGAGAGGGAAACTGGGGACGCTGGTTCACTCTCCCCAAGGACACTGAGGCGTCATGGATACAGTAGGGGTCGTTTACTCCATCATTAGGTTCTTCGCGGCCTTCCGCCTTTTTAGGGAATCACAAGCGGCTTCCCGTGCGCGTCCCGCCAGCTTCGAGACTTTCGCCACGTTGGCAGCCGGGATGGATTAAGTGGACTCCATTCTTTGGACCAAAAAGCGAAGCTTCTAAGCGAGACTTTGACATGCCAATGTCAATACATCCACTTCCTTCCTCGGGGCTGGGGAGTCGGCGTAACGGAAGGAGGGCGTAGCCCGACTGGAGTTACGCCGACTCCCCAGCCCCCGGCCACCACAACGCCTTGCCGTGATCATCGTCTTCCCCTTTTTGAGCCCTTCAGCACCAAGACCCACTTCTGCTTTCCCAGCTCTGCTTTTCCCAGACCGTGATACACTTCCCAGGGAGTGCGATAGTCCAAGGCCTGGTGGGGTCGCTCCCGATTATAAAATGGAAAATATTCTTCCAGCCCTTGTCTACATTCGGCCACTCCAGGATAGTCCTTGAGGTAAATCTCTTCATACTTCACCGTACGCCAAAGTCTCTCCACAAATACGTTGTCCAAGGCTCGGCCTCGACCATCCATGCTGACGGCAACCCCGGCCAATTCCAAACGTCCTACAAAAGCACTTCCGGTAAATTGCACTCCCTGGTCGGTGTTGAAAATTTCCGGTCGGCCCAATGTCAACGCGTCCTCCAAGGCATCCACGCAAAATATCTCATCTAAACTATTCGACAGCCGCCAGGTCACCACATAACGACTGAACCAGTCCAGAATCGCCACCAGGTACATAAACCCGCAAAGCAGGGCACGTAGGTGATGTCCGCGCCCCAAACCTGATTCGGCCTCGTAATTTCCAGGTTCCCCAACAAGTACGGATACACTTTGTGACCGGGAGCCGAGACCGTTGTCCTGGCCTTGGGATGGATCGCCTCCAACCCCATCGTCCGCATCAGCCGCTGGATCCGCTTGCGATTGATCGCCCATCCTTGTTTGGCCAGCCACACTGCCATTCGCCGGCTGCCATAAAAAGGGGTCCGCAGATACTGCTCGTCGATCAGCCGCATCAGTCGAAGGTTCTCTGCGGTTTCCGACGCTGCCTCGTAGTACCAGGTCGAACGGGGCAGACCCAGAAGCTCACATTGCCGGCGGATGCTGAACTCCGTGTGACCGGGATCCACCAAACCACGCAAAGCCTTAGGTGAAGAGGGCAGCTTTTTTTTTGAGCCATTCCAATTCCATTTTCAGCCGGCCAATTTGCTCATAGAGCTCGGCCACTTCTGACTGGTCGCTGCCGCGGCGATTTTTTTCCTGCGGGTTTTGAAAGAGCTCAGGAGCACCATCCAGCAAATGCCGTTTCCAATTCTGGATCTGCGACGGATGCAGGCCGAAGTGACTGGCCAGTTCGCTGACCGTCTGCTGTTCCTTGAGCGCGGCCAGAGCCACGCGAGCTTTAAACTCCCCACTGTGCTGTCTCCGTTTCACGGACATCCTTGCCCTCCTGGACCGAATCCACTGCTGATCAATTTTTCTCTTCGATACTCTCGCTTATTCTATGGTCCAGTTTTTGGGGTCCACTACAACAAGCTACCGAGATGCAATGATCCTACCAGGTTGTTACAGTGGGCAGCCGCTCTCTTGGAAAGAGGGAACCCCACCCCCGCTTCTTACCAAAGCATACAAAATTTTACTTTTCAAACCTAAACTTTTACAAAACTTCCCTACTGGCTGTCGTCAGGTCAAAGGAGCTTCTCTCGCTTTGACTTCAAGATAGCTCCAAGAGTGACACTTGCACCGGTCAATAGACTAAGGAACGCTCCGATACCAAGATTGACTTTAACTTCTCCAGCCAAGGAGGCAGCTCGAAGTAGTTCTAAAATACCTCGGACGGGATCGCCACCGGCAAGGAAAGCGAAAGATCCGAACGCAGGCTCCAAACCGACTTGCACGGTTTTGACCGAGTTGTATACTAGAATCAAAAGCCAGATCCCTAACGAAAAGACAAGCACGCCGATGCCAATTGCTATCCCACAAAGGTTTTTATTTGGAAATCCGCTGGCAGGATAGAGCAAAATAGCAAGCATCACCAATATGAAATAACCAACTAGGCTAATCGTTCCCCTCCAATCGTCGATTGCCTGGACTGTCTTGGTCTCTGTGGGACCCAACAATGGTTTCAACGAAATAGACACAATGGGCAGGAAGCAGATTACGATGCCTGCCAAACCACCAAAGACCAATAAGTTGCCACTTAAACCTAATCGCGCGAAAAACCCCGCCGGCGCAAGTGCGGCGGAAGCGCGTAATAGGAGTAGTGAAGGAATGGGTGGCGGTCCGGCAGCAACTTTAAATAAACCTTGCACCCCACTCGCAACCACCCAATTTTCCATTCCCGATTTCCAAACATGGTCCGTGGAAAGAATTTTTCCAACGGATGCAAACTCCCGCATTTGTTCCCACGAATAGGGACCGAGATTTGACTTCCGGTCCCTGGAAATAAACCATTCCTCTTTTTGTTGGAGGTTCTCCCTTGGGTTCACGGGATTGGGAATTGTAACGACAGCGCCACAACTTGAACATCGAACCTTTTTGCCGGGAAAATTCGGTGCTCGTTGTTGATTCCCACAATGGCAGGAAGGTGTAACAGGCATGGGGAACCCCGATTGTTTACAGCAGTATGGCGTTTCGATACCGAGGTCAAGTAAACCTTAAACCCAACCCTGTTCCGGGGGCTTTTGATACGTTAGTGTGCCAGGGCGATGAAAGCTGGGCCACGCAGCCCCGTCACCAGCGTTTGCTCCCCGGAGCCGTCGAGGTTGACCCGCCGAATGTCCCCGCCCATATAATTGGCCCAGTACATCAGGCCCCCAACCACATCGAGGACGATACCGGTAGGCTGATTCTGACCCTCGATGAGGGTTTCTTGGCCCGAGCCGTCGAGGTTCGCGCGAAGAATCGCGCCGGCCCTAAATTCGGGCCAGTACATCTGGCCGCCTAAAAGATCGAGTGCAGGCCTCCCCGGTCGATCCAGCCCGCTGACGAGGTTCTCGGGCTCGGTGCCGTCGAGGTTCGCCCGCCAAATCTCCCCGGTAAAATTCTCAGCCCAGTACATCTTGCCGCCGGCGATGTCCAGCGCCGGCCCCACGGGGCCAGTCGTCAGCGGGCCGACGAGGGTCGTCTCCTCGGTGCCGTCAAGGTTTGCCCGACGGATGGTCCCGCCAAAGACCTCGCTAAAGTACATCAAGTCGGACCGCGCTTGGCCCATGGCTCCCACGAATAGGCCCAGTACCGCCCAGCTGCACAGAATTCGCTTCATGGATGAAGCCCTCCTACGGGAATAGAGGAAACATCTAGTTTTTGGTCTTCTTCGTCCTTGGCGCCTCGACCCGGTCAGAAATGGTTAAGTAACCGGCGACTCTTTTTACCCATTTTACCGAAGCGGCCGGCCGCCTGGCCCGCTACTAACTCGGAAAATGGCGGTCTCTCAATACGGTTCTCGGCTAATCAAGTAGAGCAACCCCCAGCAACGGGCTGGGAATTGTCTATGTCAGGTTCAAGGGGGGGCCCGCGATAGCAGGCCTGACGATGCAAATTTATGCTGCTTGGGGCGCGGTGCCGCTCTAGGGGGATCCCGATTGCCAGGCGCCGGCCGGCCAGGTGCCGGCATCGCCCACCGTCGCCGACATCGCGGTCGCCAGCGGCGTTCTGGCAGATGCTCAAGGCAGACCAATATATCGCCTTCGCCACCGCTGAGCGGGAACTCGAAGATTTCGAGTGGTCGCCCGGAGACCCGATCCTGCATCCGGAGCAATTGAGGCCGGCGGCGGATTCGTTGGCAGCCGTGCTTGCTTCGTCGCCGGGGTTACGAGAGGATGAGTCGCCCCGCAGATGGGTCGGCGACTGGAATCTGCGGTTCGCCGCAGTAGTGCAGCAGCCCGAGTTCAGGGACTTGGCACAGGAGATGGGGCCAACAAAGCGTTGCACTTGAGCGGGCCGGCATTACGGTTTTTCGAGACATCATGTTCCTTGCAGCCGGCCGGCAAGTGAACGCAGTCGTTAGCCGATAAGGAGTGATCGGTAGGAAGGTCGTCACATGCCGTCCCAGTATCCCTATCGAAAGACGGTTCGTAACGAATACCTTGGTGTCAGCAAGGTCATTCGCGCGATGACCTTGCACGAATTGGATTGGCTGGTGGAATCTCAGCTCGCGAAGTGGCACGAGCAAGAGGCCCGCAAACGGCAGCAAAGACAGAAAGAAGCTGATCGCGAAGCCGCTCGACATCAGGTCGAAAACCTAAAATCGCAGGCCGAGGAAGACACCAAAAGTGCGCACGAAGATCTCGAAACCTTTCGTACGATCCTGAACAGGAGTCTTGGCGTCAACTTAGCGCTCGATTGGGAACAACTCCTTGACCGGCGGGGCGTGCCGCCTTTCCGGTTCAGCGAACCAAAACCTGACCGAGACCAGATTCGTCTTCAAATTCTCGGCCCCAAACCCAGCCAGAGGATTGTCCCGGTTCCGGTTCCTGAGCAACCGGGCTTTCTGGAGTTTTTCCTTCCCTTCCTGGGTCGGCGCCGTCTTGTGCGCGAAGCCGAAGCGGCCGAAGCCTTCGAGTGGGAAAAGAAGCAAGCAAGGGCAGAGTGCCTAAAGCGATTGAAGGAATACGAATCCCATGAAAAGGAGGTGGACGAAGCTTATAACTCAGCCGTTCGTACCTATAATGCCAAACTCAAACGCGAGCAGGAGAAGTACCTTCGAGAGCGGGAGGAGGTCCGCGCGCAAAAGGAGGCCCACAACAGCGCGGTCTTGGCCCTTCGTTCCCGGTACGAAGCCGGGTTGTCGGAGGCCGTTGAACGATACATGCAGATGGTTCTGGAGCGCTCACCGTATCCGGATCCGATCGCAGGCGAAGCTGATGCACGTTTCGACGAAGCGAGCAACACGCTTATTGTCAGTTTTTGGTTACCTGGACCGGCAGACATCCCAAACGTCGTCGAGCACAAGTACGTTGTGTCGCGCAAAGCAGTCAAACCGGTGGAGATGAAGCCGAAGGAGTTCGAAGCATTCTATGACGACGTCATTCATCAGCTCGCACTGAGCACGATACGCCACGTCTTCGCCGCCGACTGTGCCCACAGGGTAGAAGCCACCGTTTTTAACGGTTGGGTCCGTGGGATCGACCGCAAAACAGGAAAAGGCTTCAATTCGTGCGTCCTGAGTTGCGAAGCTTCGCGCAAGCAGTTCATGGACCTGGACTTAGCCCATGTTTCGCCGAAGGAGTGTATTCGCGGCCTCAAGGGCATCACCGCGGGACCGCTCGTCATGCTGGCGCCAGTGAAGCCGATTAGGGAGCTCAAGCGGGATGATGATCGATTCGTGGAATCCAAAGAAGTGCTGGACCAGATTCGCCCCGAAGACAACCTAGCCGCGATGGAGTGGGAGGACTTCGAGCACCTGGTTCGGGAGCTGTTCGAAAAGGAATTCGCCCAGACAGGGGGTGAAGTGCGCGTTACACAGGCAAGTCGCGATCGAGGCGTTGATGCGATTGCCTTTGATCCCGACCCGATCCGGGGCGGCAAGTTTGTGATCCAGGCCAAGAGATATAATATGGTCGTACCTGTCTCGGCAGTTCGCGACCTTTACGGCACGATGATCGCGGAAGGTGCCACGAAGGGCATTCTCGTGACCACCAGTTATTACGGTCGGGACAGCCGCGAATTTGCCAAGGACAAGCCGATAACCCTGATAGATGGCGAAAACCTAGTGCATATGTTCCAGAAGCACGGGCGCAATGTGCACATTGCGATGCTTCCGAAGGGGGACCCACGCCGTGGGTTGGGATCTGCGGCAGGCTAATCACCAACGCCGTCTTCACAAAGTATCCACCGCAGCCGGTTGTGCGCTGTGACGGCTACCAAGCGAGAGACCTAGTAACCCGCCGCTTCCAGGATGAATCACCGGGGTCATGACTGGCCTTGGTCCGAAACCTTGCCCGTCGTGGAGACAATCCATGCTGCTACGAACAACCCTGATCTCCTTGGTCGCCGCTCTCTGGACCACGGGCCTGCTCTATGCTCAGGCCCCGGATGCTGACCTGCAGAAAATTCTCGACAAGTATCGCCTCTTTCGCCCGGCTGACAAAGACCTGGCGATCTTTCAACTCGATTGGATGCCCACCCTGAAGGATGCCAGGGAAAGAGCCGCCAAGGAGCAGCGTCCGATTCTGCTGCTCGTCGTCACGAACAGCTACGGGAACCTGTTCACGGGCCACTGCTGAGGGAATGCGACGTTCCTTAGAGCGGGTCCGCTCTCCGATCCAGCCATCGTCAAACAGTTGCAGCCGTTTCTCGTGACCGCCTGGCACGGAGCCGATGTTTCGGATATGCCCGCTGATGTGAAGGCAATCTTCACCGGCTCTGAACTTGCCAAAGACCCCAAGCGGCTGAACCTCTTCGTATTCATGCTCGACCAACAGGGCCGAACGGTCCACAGCTTCCACGGACTGCCGGGTGGAGTCAGGGGAGGCGACGGCAGATCGGACTACGCGAAGGAAATCCCGAACGGCCTCGCCAAGCTCAAACTCCCTACCGACAAGCCGGCGGTCAAAGAGGGACGGCCCTTGGCAGTGCCGGACTTGAAAGTGACGGGAGCGGATGTACCTGCCGGGATGCGCCTCTTCGTGCGACTAAAGGACGAGAAAGACCCGTTCCGCAGCCAGATGCCGGTGGTCGAAGTCGTGGCGATGAAGGCGGAGGAGTGGAAGACTCTTGCCTTGCCGGAGAAGGCCAAGGAGATCGAGGCAGCAGTCCTGAAGAGTTGGCTGGTGCAATTGTATCCGGCGGGCATTCGGACGGCAGACCAGAGCAAGCCATTCACCAAGATCAGCGGATCGTTGAAACTGGAACCAGCGGGGGCGGACAAAGCGGGTCGGTACGCCATGCTTCGGGGGAAGATAAAGTTGGCGAAAGGAGACGACAACGAATCTGCCTTCGAGGGAATCCTTCAGGCGGTGCTCATCTATGGCCTCGATGCACGAGAGGTCAAGTCGGTTCGGGCGGTTGTCGAGGGTGACTACCTTTATCGACTCCGGGGAACCCAGCGTATGCCGCTGGTTGCAGTCGTGGAGACAAGGCCAGAGTGAGCGCAGTCCGGGACGCCTCGCAGAAGGGCCAACCCGAACTTGATGCCCGGCACGGCTGCAACCAGCGCTTCGTGGATGTCCTCGACCGACTTGATGAAAACGCGCGTCTGGCCCAAGATGAATTTGGAGTCGTCGGACTTCTCGATCTTCACCGTCTTGAGTTGCATGGCGGTTCCTTTCCGGTCCTTATGCCCAAAGGCGGGAAATTCGCATTTCCTCTAAAAAGCGAAACAGCGCCAAAAACGGCGGCCAAAGGAAGAGAGCGAGGGAATGACAGCTTCCACCCGATAAACATCGTTGGATTACGAGGACTCAAACGCGAACAGGCTTCCCAAATCCCCCTCATCGTCGACGGCCACATGAAGGTAGACGCTGGTCGTCAGCAGGCTGGCGTGGCCTGCCGCTGCGCGAACCTCGGCCAATGTACGTCCCCGGCCAACGCGTGGCTGATGAACGTATGCCGGCCGTGGTGAACGGTCAGGGATCGCAGCCGCTCGTAGCCCAAGACCCGGCACGCAGTACGAAAGCGCTGCCGGACCACATGGCGGTTGAGCATCCGTCCGAATGTGGCCCGCTGGAGCGAGCAAATGAGCGGATCGTCTGCTCGGGCCCCCTGATCTTGCCGCCGTGTTTTCCAGGCCACCAGGTCTCTCAGCGTGCCGGCGTCCCACCATAAAGGCACACGCCTGGGACGATTTCCCTTAGCGCAGGCCGCTCGCACTTGAACGTAGGGCCGGGCGATGCCAACGTGCACGTCGTCCAATCGCAGGCCGCCAATCTCGCCGGCGCGCAAACCGCAGCAACACGCCAGCCGCACGATCGCCAAGTTCAGGTGAACGTTCGCCAGGCGCGGCGCTCTGGCTTGCAAGTCGGCCAGAACGCGCGCCAACTCGCGGCGCGTGAGAATCTGCGAGGCATCAACGTTCCACGTAGAGAAGGTGTGCATGGCGGGGCTCCGGCGTAATCCTTGGCCGTCCGCAATGGCCGAGGTACAAGCGGATTCAGCCGAGACTTGCGATTTCTTGGAGGACATTGCGAGGGGTGATCGGCAGGCCCTGGACCGTCTGCTGCAGCGTTATCGGCCGCGAGTCTATGCTTTCATCGAGGCGCGCCTCGACCCGCGCATGCGATCCCGGCTCGATGCATCCGACGTGGTCCAGGAGGTACAGCTGGAGGTAACGCGGCGGATGGACGAATTCCTCGGGCGCAACCCGATGCCGTTCCACCTGTGGGTTCGCAAGACCGCCTATGAACGTTTGCTGAAGCTGCAACGTGCCCACCTGCGGCGAGCTCGGCGCTCGGTGGACCGCGAGGTGGCCTTGCCCGATCACTCGTCGTTGCTGCTGGCCCAACCGCTTTTGGCCGGCGGGTCGTCGCCCAGCCAGCAGCTGGCCGCCCGCGAGTTTGCTAACCGTGTCGGCCAGGCCGTCACCGAGCTGCCGGATACGGACCGCGAGATTCTGTTGATGCGTCATGCTGAGGAGTTGCCCTATAGTGAGATCGCCTGTCTGCTGGAGATCGGGGCGGAGGCTGCCCGCAAGCGCTATGGGCGGGCGCTCTTGCGGCTGCGGACGGTACTTAAGAACCATGGCCTGTTGGAGTCCAACTCATGACTGCCGTGCAAGCGAGCGGGGGTGCCGTGCTGGAATCGCTGGTAGCCCGCGTGGTGGATGAGTTCCTGGAGCGGCAGAAACGCGGCGACCGGCCGGATCCGGCCGAGTTCGCTGCCCGTCACCCGGAGGCAGCGGGAGTGCTGCGCGAGGTCCTGGCCGCCTTGCGCGTCGTCGGGCTGTCGTCGGCGGCCGGCCTGGCGGGCAATGCCGGCGATGGCCCTGTGACCGGGATCCTGGGCGACTTCCGCATCCTCCGCGAAATCGGCCGCGGCGGCATGGGGGTGGTTTACGAAGCGGAGCAGATTTCGCTGGGCCGGCGCGTCGCCCTGAAGGTGTTGCCGTTTGCCGCCGCACTGGACGCCAAGCAGTTGCAGCGTTTCAAGAACGAGGCGCAATCGGCCGCTCACCTGCAACATACGAACATCGTGCCGGTCCACTACGTCGGCTGCGAGCGCGGCGTTCATTTCTATGCCATGCAGTACATCGAGTGCCAGACCCTGGCGGCGGTCATCGACGACTTACGGCAACGGAGAGAGTCGCAAGCGGTGGTCAATGAGGTTTCCGCCGGTGCGGTGAACAGCCTGGCGGGCGAGCTCATCTCCGGGCGGTGGGCGCCGGGGAAGGACAACAGCGCCGATTCCCAGCGGACCGGGCCTTACTCTCCATCTCCGGCAGAGAATTCAGTACACAGTACTGAGTATGCAGGGAACTCAGTACGCGGTACTGAGTACACAACAGGTGCTACAGACACCACTCCCAAGGGGGCGTTATCGACCGAGCAGGGCGCGAAGTCTCCGGGGTTCTTCCGAACCATGGCCAATCTCGGCATCCAAGCCGCGGAGGGTCTGGAACACGCCCATCAGCTGGGCATCATCCACCGGGACATCAAGCCGGCGAATTTACTAATCGAATGGCGCGCGGGGGGTGTGAACGCCCCGAATTTGTGGGTCACCGACTTCGGCCTCGCCCATTGCCAGAGCCAACCGGGCCTGACGATGACCGGCGACCTGGTGGGCACCCTGCGCTATATGAGTCCAGAGCAAGCTCTGGCCAAGCGCGTGGCCGTGGACGCCCGCACGGACGTTTACTCATTGGGTGTCACTCTCTACGAGCTCCTGACGCTGGAGCCGGCCTACAACGGCCGCAACCGCGAGGAGGTGCTGCGCCAGATCGCCTTCGAGGAGCCACGGCCACCGCGGCGGCTGAACCGGGCGATCCCGGCGGAGCTGGAAACCATTGTCCTGAAGGCGATGGCCAAGAACTCCGACGAGCGCTACGCCAGCGCCCAGGAGCTGGCCGACGACCTGGGACGTTATCTGGATGACAAGCCGATTCGCGCCAAGAGGCCTTCGCTGCGGCAGCGGGCAGCCAAGTGGGTACGACGGCACAAGACCATCGTGCGCGCGGCGGTGGTGGTTTTGGTCCTGGCCGTGGCGGGGTTGGCGGCTGGCGCCTTGCTCATCTGGCGGGCCAACCAGGATTTGCAACAAAACTTGTACTACCAGTTGATCGCCCGCGCGGAACTGGAATGGACCGGGAATAACCTCGGACGAATGCAGCAGTTGCTCGACGAGTGCCCGGAGAAGCTGCGCGGCTGGGAATGGAACTACCTCAAAGGGCTGCAGCACAAAAGCCTCCCGGTCTTCTGCCATTCCAGCGCCGCGCTCTGTGCGGTATTCAGCCCCGACAGCAGGAGGATCGCCTCCTCCAGCGAGGACGGCTTCGTCAACGTCTGGGACGCCGAGACTGGACAGAAGTTGCTTTCGTTCCAGGCGCATGCAGACCACGTTCGCAGTGTGGCGTTCAGCCCGGAAGACCGGCGTCTCGCCACGGCGAGCTGGGATGGGACCGCGAAGGTGTGGGACGCTCAGACTGGTCAACTGGTCCACACCCTGAAAATACGAGGAGGCCTCGGAAGCGCCCAAAAGGTGGCCTTTAGCCCCGACGGCCGGCGCCTCGCTTGCGGCGGCGGGCAACGGGAAACGTTCGGGGAAGTTACCATCTGGGACGCGACCACCGGCGAGCAGCTTCTGATCCTGGGCGGACATACCCTGCCTGTCGTGGGAGTGACTTTCAGCCCGGACGGGCGACAGCTCGCCTCGGCCAGTGATGGCACGGTGAAGGTGTGGGACGTGGATTGGGCCGCCGGTACAGGGCGTGAAAAGTTGAGCTTTCGCGCCCATCGCTTGCGGGGTGTGAGTGTGGCGTTTAGTCCCGATGGTCGGCGGTTGGCCTCGGCTTCGGGCGATTGGATCACCCTGGCCGATGGGGAAGTGAAGGTCTGGGACGTGCGGACCGGCGCGGAGTTGCTCGTCCTGGGCGGGCACACCACCTCAGTCTGGAGCGTGGCGTTCAGCCCCGACGGCCGGCGCCTGGCCACGGCAGGTATGGATCAGACCGTGAAACTTTGGGACGTGGCCACCGGTCAGGAAGTGCTGACGCTGCGCGGCCATCTCAACCGGGTCCGGAGCGTGATGTTCAGCCCGGATGGCACCCGGCTAGTAACGGCAAGCGACGACCGGACGGTCCGGGTTTGGGACGGCAGACCCCCAAAGGCAGAACCGGCGGAGGAAGTCCGGACGTTGCGCGGCCATCGCGGCGGCGTCCGCAGCGTGGCGTTGCATCCGAGCGGTCGCTATCTCGCGTCGGCCGGCGATGATGCTCTCGTGAAAATCTGGGATGCCCAGAGCGGCAGGGAACTTCGCACCCTCCCCGGTCGCACCGGTATCACGGTCCAGGTCGAGTTCAGTCACGGGGGCGAGCGCCTCGGGTTGTGGGGCCGTGGAGGGCTCAGCGTTTGGGATACAAACACTTGGCAAGAATGCCTTCCCACCATGGCCGACGAGCTGGCATTCAGCCCGGTTGAGCGGTATCTCGCCCGAGGCGGCGATGACCTGGACGTGAAGGAGCTGGATGCTGCAACCGGCCAGAAGCTACGCAGCTTGCTTGACAACCACTGGGTCAGGCTGGGCAAGGCCTGGCACCCGGCTGGTCGATGGCTCGCTTTGCCGGACTACGACGGCTCCGTGCTCCTCTGGGACGCGACAACCGGCGCCCCGATTCAGGCGCCGCAGCTTCGCCATGGCGGCCCCGCCACCAGTGTCGCCTTTAGTCCCAGCGGGGGGCGCCTCGCTTCCGGCGGCCTCGACCGGACCGTGACGATCTGGGACACCGCCACCTGGCAGGAGCTACGCACTATCCACGATCCGACCGGCGGGGTGATGAGCGTGGCCTGGAGCCCTGACGAGCAGCGCGTGGCCTGGGCCGGCCGAGACGCCACCATAAAGGTTGGGAATCCGGCCACTGGCGAGATCCTTGACACGCTGCGCGGCCATACCAGCTGGGTCGTCGGTGTGGTGTTCAGCCGCGACGGCCGGTGGATCGTCTCGGGCAGCCTGGATGGGACGCTGAAAATCTGGGATGCGCCGCCGCTGCCCAAGGCGAGTCCGTGATAGCCACCGTCGCGGCATGCGGCCCGCTTGTCCGCCGTGAGCCGACAAGCGAGACCGCTTGTCGCTACGACAGGAGGACTCCATCAATGTCCAGTATTCACATGCGGTCTTGCGCATCCGCTCGGAGCGCCTTCACGCTTATCGAGCTGTTGGTGGTGATCGCCATCATCGGCGTGCTGATTGCTTTCTTGCTCCCGGCCGTGCAAAAGGTGCGCGAGGCCGCCAACCGCATGAAGTGCGCCAACAACCTCAAGCAACTGGCCATTGCTGCGCATCACCATCAAGACGGCAGGGGCAAGTTTCCTACCGGAGTCCACACGGTCGACCACATGCCCGACGGCCGCTACGCGAATGGGACCACCTGGGAGCTGGAGCTGTTCCCCTTTCTCGAACAGGACAACCTGTACCGCAGGTGGGACTACAGCGATCACCGCAACAACGTCGCAGGAGTAATGAACGCCACCACAGCGCAGGTCGTCAACCTACTGGTCTGCCCTTCGGACTCACTGGCCGAACCCTTATTCCACTTCGATAGTCCCGCGCTTCCGCAGTATGCCTGGGCCTATGGCTTCTACGGCCAGGGGAGTTACGGCGGCAACGGCGGCAGGCGGTCGTTTCCCATCGATCAGCAGAGCCGAGATGGCATCTTTTTCCTGGACAGCAAGATTTGCCTGGCGGATGTGAAGGATGGGACCACGACCACCTTCCTCTTCGGTGAACGCTCGCACCGCGACGACGGCTACGACCGTTTTACCTCCGAATCGGCGCCCGCCTGGTATCCTCTTGGTGCTTTCGGATTTTGGGCCGGAGTCATGTTCACCAGCGGCGGCAGCCTGCCGCACCACCTGCTCAGCACGCCCGTGCCGATCAACTATGAATGGACGGCAAATCACATTGTGGGCGACCGGCTTTGTGCCTTCGGCAGCGGGCACCCGGGCGGAGCCAACTTCGCCTTCGCCGATGGCTCCGTACGGTTTTTGTCCGATCAGACGCGCATGGACATCCTGCAAGCGTTGAGCACGCGCGCCGGCGGCGAAGTCGTGTCGGCGGGGGATTTTTGAGAAACCTCTTACCCTGAAGGAGATGATGACATGGCTTTCGTGAATTTGCGGAGTCTGCGGTCCCGTTTGCTGGATGCCTCGCGCAATGCTTCTCGGAAAACGCCTGCTCGTGAGCGCCCGATCAGCCGGTTGGGGGTCGAAAGGCTAGAAGAGCGATGCCTTTTGAGTTACACCATTACCGACCTCGGAGGTTTCCCGCAAAGCTACCAAAGCTTTGCCTACGCCATCAATAACCAGGGCCAGGTGGTCGGTGAAGCCCCCACCCCCCCTAGGGCCCATCAGGCCGTCGTCTGGGAGGGTGGGGCGATGACCCCGCTGGGAACCCTCGACTACGCGACCGACATCAACGACCGGGGCCAGGTGGTCGGATACTCGTCCGTCGGACACGGAGCAGACCAAGTTGACCACGCGTTCATGTGGGAAGCAGGGGTTTTGACCGACCTCGGAACGTTGGGCGGGATTTACGTCGCCAGCCGTGCCTATGGCATCAATAATCAGGGTCAGGTGGTGGGGTGGTCCTACAGCGCCACTGGCCGTGGCCACGCCTTCCTGTGGCAGGCGGGGGTGATGACGGATCTGGGCACGCTTCCGGGCGGGCAGGGCAGTGCAGCGAGCGCCATCAACAACCAGGGCCAGATCGTGGGGTCTGCCACGACCGCCACCGGGGCTTTCCACGCCGTCCTGTGGGACGGCGGTGCGATAACCGAGCTGGGCACCCTTGGGGGTTTGGAGAGTGCGGCATACGGCATCAATGACGAGGCCCAAGTGGTCGGGTATTCGAACGTCGGCAGCGGGTCAAGCCACGCCTTCTTGTGGGAAAGAGACGCGATGACCGACCTCGGCACCCTCGGGGGCGCCTACAGCTCAGCCTACGGCATCAACAACAAGGGCCAAGTAGTGGGGTCTGCGACTACCACAAACGGCTCCGATGCCTTCCTCTGGCAGGATGGCATGATGAGCGATCTGGGAACTCTTGGAGGGCCCAATAGCCAAGCCAACGCCGTGAACGACCACGGCCAGGTCGTCGGGTACTCCTACACCAAGGATGCGGCCACGCACGCGTTCCTGTGGGATGCAGGTGCGATGACCGATCTCGGCGCCTTGTCGGGCAGTACCTCCAGCACGGCCGCGGGCATCAACACCCGCGCGGATGTGATAGGATCCTCCGTTACGACGTACGGGGCCGTGCATGCCGTCATCTGGGCGGCGGGGGTCATGACCGACCTCGGCGCTTTCGGTGGTCTCACCAGTGAGGCCAGCGGCATCAATGACGGCGGGCAAGTAGTCGGGTATTCCTTCATTCCCGCCGTCCAAGCTAGGCATGCTGTTCTTTGGGAGGCGGGGGCGATGACCGACCTCGGCATCCTTCCGGAGTACTCGCAGGGCAGCGAGGGCAGCGCCATTAACAACGCCGGCCAGGTGGTTGGAGATTCGTATTTCGAGGATGAAGAGGGCCAAAGGATTTCGCACGCGTTCCTGTGGCAGGATGGCGCTATGGCCGACCTCGGGACGCTGGGTGGCGCCCAAAGCGGCGCGATGGGTATCAACGAGATTGGGCAAGTCGTGGGCTGGGCCTTCGGCATTCGGGGCGACTCGTGCGCGTTCGTCTGGGATAGCACCACGGGAATGCGAGAGCTACCCGGCGATTTCAGCTCAGCCCGTGCCATTAATAACCAGGGTCAGATAGTGGGCTGGACCAGCACGTGCGGCGGTTGCCAGGGGCGCGCCGCAATGTGGGAAGACGGCGCGCTCACCGACCTAGGCCCCGGGTACGCCCTCGCCATCAATAACCTGGGACAAGTGGTGGGGTACATCTGGGGCCGCGACCCGATGGGCCAGGACTACAATCGCGCCGTCCTCTGGGAGGGTGGAACGATGACCGACCTGAATACCTTGCTTTCCGACGGCTCCGGCTGGACGCTTATTGGCGCCGAGGGCATCAACGACGCGGGGCAGATCGTGGGCTACGGCACGAGCCCGGACGGGTTCACCCACGGTTACCTGCTCACCCCCGACGAATCGCCACACATTCCCGGTAGATTTCGGAACAATGTGCTGTTTGCCCAACTCGTCCACCAGCCCCAATCAGTGGTCCAAGCCGCCGTCTCGATTCCCATGGACCAACCAAACCAGGAGGCTCCGATAGCCACGATTGTGGGCGCGCTCGTCCGCGGTAGAGCGCCGTCCATAACAAGTCCCGTAGTCACGGCCCACCACGGTCAGGATGCTGTGTTCGCGGGTTGGAGTGATCCGTTGGTGGAACCGCTTTCCGTAGGCCTGTTGGGATAACAGCGGGAGACTCAGCAGGGGATCCGGGTTTGAATTGGTGGTCTGACGCAAGAAATGCAGCTCACGGCCTTAAATAACGGCCGCGTGGCGTACGGTTCGAGCAAGGCAATCCACGTGTAATTCGTGCCGCAATGTACGGCCAGCATCGCCCCGGCGCTCGGTCTGCGCGCCGGGAGCAATGTCTCTTTTTTCTACTGCAGACCGCCATTGCGGCGACACGGGGGGCTTAGGCTACTCCGCTCGCCAGACTTTTCAGGAGGTACGAACATGTTTCTCACGAATCCGTTGAGACGAATGATGCGTCGTTCGTCGACGCTGCGCGGCCGCGGGCAAAGACACCGGAATCCAGGCTTTGACTGGCACTCGGCTCGGCTCGAAATTGAGATCCTAGAAGACAGAACAGTCCTGAACACGTGGATCGTCACGAGCGCTGCGGACGGCGGCGACGGCTCGCTGCGGGCGGCAATCGCTGACGCCAAGAGTGGCGATCAGATTATCTTCGACCCGGGCCTTCATGGCCAGACCATCACGCTGACCAGCGGGGAGCTGGCGATCGCCAAGGACCTGGACATCGAGGGTCTGGGCGCCGACAATCTGGCCGTCAGCGGCAACCACGCCAGCCGAATCTTCGACATCAGCGGCGGAGTGACCGTCTCCATCGCCGGGTTGACGATCACCGACGGCCGGACTGTCGGGGCCGACGGAGGTGGCGGTATTTGGAATGTCGGTAGCGTTCTGACAATCGCCCATGACGTGCTGTCCAACAATCAAACCCTCAGTGAACCCGGTGGCGGTACACGGGGCGGTGCCATTAGCAATGTTTCGGGCGCCACCCTTATTGTCACGGATAGCCTGCTTGCCGATAACCAGTCTATCGGGGGTGACGGCGGCAACGCCACGGCGGGCGCCATCGTCAGCAATGGTTCTACCGCCACGATCAACCACAGCATGTTCATCGGCAACCGGGTAATCGGCGGCAACGGCGGCGTCGGAACCTCCTCAGGCTTTGCCCGCGGCGGCGCCATTTATAACTTTCAGGGCACGCTTACCGTCGCGAACAGCATGTTCACCGGCAACCAGGCCATCGGCGGAAACGGCGGCACCGGCAACCTCGCAGGCTTGGCGTTTGGCGGCGGCATCGCCAACACCGACCTGGCAATTCTCTTCCTTAGCGGGAGTACCTTCACGGACAATCAGGCCTTCGGGGGTTCCAACGCTGTCGGCAACACCAGCGGCAATCCCAACGTCGTTGGCGCGGGCAACGCTGGGGGACTTTTGAACGGCGGAGTGGCCACAGTCACAGACAGTACCTTTGACTACAACAAAGCCCATGGAGGCAGCAACAACAGAGGCGGCGTCGGCTTTTCAGTCGTCGGCGTGGCCTACGGCGGCGCGATCTTCCAAACCGCGGAGAATACCTCGCACACACCCGTTAGCTTGACCCTCAACAACGTGACGCTCCGCCACAACCGAGCCATCGGCGGCGCCGGCAACACGGCCGGCGCTTTCCTGGGGAACGGCATCGGCGGTGGGCTCGCCACGGACGGCAGCGGGTTCGGCGGTTCTTCTGGAGGCGGTACGGTCACGGTTAGCAACAGCACGATCACGGACAACGAGGCCGTCGGCGCTCAGGAGGGCGCTGGCACCGACGGCCGGGATGCGCAGGGGGGTGGTATCGCGAATTTCTTTGGGACGACCCTTACCCTCTCGGATAGCATCCTCTCCGGTAACGAGGCTCGCGGGGGTGACGGAGCGACCGGCGGCAACGGCTTCGGCGGCGGCATCTTCAACGATGGGCCTTCGATTCACCCAACGAATCTCGGCGCCCCGGCAATCCTCACTGTTCTGGGAAGTACGATCAGTGACAACGAGGCAGTCGGTGGTGCCGGCGGCACGAGCGCCGGTCTAAGTGCCGGCGGCGGCATCGCAAGCGCCGGCATCCTCACCATCCTTTACAGCAACCTTGCGCACAACCTCGCGATCGGCCATGACGGCGAAGGTGCGGTCAACGGCGGCGACGGCCTGGGCGGCGGCCTCTACATCGCCGGAGGCACCGCGTCGGTTCTCGTCACCGCCCTCCGGTACAACCGGGCCGTCGGCGGCAACGGTGATGCGGACAGTAGCGGCGGCAACGGCCTGGGCGGTGGTGTCTATGTTGCGACCGGCACGGTGCTCGTCGTCGCGTCGGACATCAGCTACAACCAAGCCCTCGGTGGCCTGGGCGATGGCGAGGGGACCGACGGCCTCGGTGTGGGCGGTGGCGTTTACAACCTGGGCACGTTCCTGGCCGACGCCCTGACCGTCATCGCCCACAACCACGCGTCGACGAGCAATGACGATTGCTTTGGGTGTTAGAGTTCTTCGTCTGTGGTCGGTAGTTCGAAGCGGGTTGCGACGTGGGTGCGTGTTGTGGGAGACCTTGGCCGAAAAGAATAATGATCGACATTGTCCAAATTACCTTGCTTGCCCTGACTCCGAAGACTACACTCCGGCGAGCATCGCGAAAAAGGAGGGGAAACCAACAACTTCGCAGCTTGCAATTGAAAAGTGACAAAGCGGCCGGTGAGTACTCGCGACCAAGCAAGGTCCTCACCGGCCCGTCATCCCCCGGCGCTTGGTTTGCGCGCCGGGCGGGATGGCCTTGGGAATCGAACGCAGAGGAAGCCCAAGGGAAGTTAGTGGAGCGATGAACCAGGTCGGGAACCGGTCAAGTCCGTCCGGTCGAATCCGGATCATTTCCCAGAAGAGGCCTTGGGGCGCCAAGTAAGTCAGCTCGCCTTCAGCTCTTAACTTTGTTCGGTTTGTTGGCAGGACAGGCACGGCTGCCTGTCCTACGAGGACGAATTCGCCATTTTGTTCTCGTGTTCCGCGCACCACTCAAGTATCATGTTGTCCAGCAGTTGCGCCAATTCCGGCTGTGAGCGCTCAATCTTCCTGTAAGATTTCGCCCCGTTTTGCGGGATTAGTCTTAGGAGGCGAAACGAACGATGGTTCCCCAAGAGCTCGATACCGATCAATTGCTCCAGCGGGCCGGGCGCGGTGACGCGGAGGCCCGCCAGCAGCTTCTAGTGCGGCACCGGCAGCGCCTGCGGCAGATGATCGCCCTGCGCATGGACCGCCGGCTGGCCGCCCGCCTCGACCCCTCGGACGTGGTCCAGGAGACGCTGGGCGAGGCCATCCAGCAACTTTCCGAATACCTTCGGCGCCGCCCCCTGCCCTTTTACCCCTGGCTGCGGCAGCTGGCCTTGGACCGGCTGGCGGAACTGCACCGCCGCCACATCCAAGCCCGCAAGCGGAGTGTGACCCGGGAGGAGGCCCAGGCCATTCCCGACGAGTCAGTTCTGGAGCTGGCCGCCCGGCTGCTGGCCCGTGGCAGCACCCCCAGCGCCCGGCTGCACCATAAGGAGCTGCGCGACCGGGTCCTGGCGGCCCTGTCGAAATTGACCGAGTCCAACCGCGAGGTGCTGGTGTTGCGACACCTGGAGCAGCTCCCGACGCGCGACATCGCCGCCGTCCTGGGGATTACCGAAGGAGCCGTCTATACCCGCCACCTGCGAGCCCTGGAGCGGCTCCGCAACCTGCTCGGGGACGACCTCCTGGAGGATGAGCCATGAACCGACCTGTGCCGCTGCCAAACTCCGCCGGTTCGGACGACCAAGCCCTCGGATTCTTGATTGATGAGCTAACCGCCAGGATCCAGGCGGGCGAGCCGGTCGAGGTCGAAGCGCACGTCGGGGAGCACCCCGAGCATGCAGACGCCTTGCGGCGATTGGTGCCAGCTCTCCACTTGCTCGCCGACTTGGGGCGTTCGGTCCCCGCGGGGTCCGCGTCCGGGGTGTCGGTGGTCGTCCCCGCCGACAGCCTCACGGGCACGCTGGGCGATTTCCGCATCCTGCGCGAGATCGGCCGTGGCGGCATGGGGGTGGTTTATGAGGCCGAGCAGATCTCGCTGGGCCGGCGAGTGGCGCTTAAAGTGCTGCCGTTTGCCGCGGCGCTGGATCCGAAACAATTGCAGCGCTTCAAGAACGAAGCGCAGGCAGCCGCCCACTTGCAACACACCCACATCGTGCCGGTCTACTACGTGGGCTGCGAGCGCGGTGTCCATTTTTACGCCATGCAGTTCATCGAAGGCCAGCCTCTGTCGGCGGTGATCCGCGACCTACGCCGATTGGCGGGCGTTGAGTCGATGGCGACACCGAACGGTGGCAGCGTACTGGCCGAGGAGATGGTTTCCGGCAAATGGGCGCCGGATAAGCAGCCCGAGCCTACGGGGCCTTACGTCCCGACCGCCGAGCCGCACTTATCCGAGCCGCGTTTATCTGAGCCGCGACCGACAGGGAGCGGGCAGGCGAGCGAACAACCGCTCCCTGTCGGTCGCGGCTGGGACGGTACTTCACCTGTTGCCGTTCTTTCCACGGAGAAATCGACAAAAAGTCCAGCGTTCTTCCGCACCGTCGCGCACCTGGGAGTGCAGGCCGCCGAGGCGCTCGAGCACGCGCATCAACTGGGCGTGATTCACCGGGACATCAAGCCCGCCAACGTGCTGGTGGACGCCGGGGGCAGCCTGTGGATCACCGATTTCGGCCTGGCTCACTGCCGAAACCAACCGGGATTGACGATGACAGGCGATTTGGTTGGCACGCTCCGTTACATGAGCCCTGAGCAAGCGCTGGCCAAGCGCGTGGCCGTCGACGCCCGGACGGACATCTATTCGCTGGGCGTGACCCTGTACGAGTTGCTGACCTTGGAACCGGCCTACAACGGCCGCAACCGCGAGGAGGTCCTGCACCAGATCGCCTTCGAGGAACCGCGGCGACCGAGCCGGCTGAACCGGTTGGTGCCCACGGAGCTGGAAACGATCATGCTGAAAGCGATAGCGAAGAACCCGGAAGAGCGCTACGCTACGGCCAAGGAACTGGCGGAGGACCTGCGGCGCTATTTGGAAGACAAGCCGATCAAGGCCAAGCGACCCTCTCTGCGGCAGAGAACGGTGAAATGGGCCCGCCGGCACAAGACTGTCGTGCGCGCGGCCCTGGTGGTCTGTGTCCTGGGAGTGGCGGCATTAGCCGTCAGTACCGCGCTTATCTTGCGGGCCAACCAGGAATTGCGGCAGCACTTGTACTACCACCTGATCGCCGGCGCGGAACGGGAGTGGACCGCGAACAACCTCGGCCGGATGCAGCAGCTGCTCGACGAATGCCCGGAGAAGCTGCGCGGCTGGGAATGGCACTACCTCAGGCGACTGCGTTACAAGAGCGTCGCGTCCTTTCGCCATGATGGGGCCGTGCTGGACGCGTCGTTCAGCCCGGATGGCCGGCGGATTGCTTCGGCATGTCAGGATGGCATCGTGAAAGTCTGGGACGCCGAGACTGGACTCGAGTTGTTGAAGTTCCAGGCCGCTGCCAGCTATGTCTCGGGAGTGGCGTTCAGCCCAGACGGTCGACGTCTGGCAACGGTCGGACGGATGAAGAGGGCCGTCAAGATCTGGGATGCCCAGACCGGTGATCTCGTCCTGCACCTCAGCAAACAACCAGGGATGGGCTCGCGAGTGGCCTTCAGCCCCGACGGCCGGCTGCTGGTCTGCGCTGGGATCCGGGAAGGGAAGTTTGGGGAAGTCACGGTCTGGGACGCAAGCACGGGTCAGGAATTATTCACCGTGGGTGGACACACCGGACCCGTGGAGCACGTGACTTTTGGTCCTGATGGACAGGTCCTCGCGTCTGCCAGCCATGACGGGACCGTGAAGGTTTGGGAGGCGGCGACGGGCCGGGAACGGCTGACGTTCCGCGGGCATCGCACGCAGGTTCGGAAGGTGGCCTTCAGTCCGGACGGCAAGCGCCTGGCGTCGGCCGCTGGCGATATAACCAGTCGAGAGGACGGCGAGGTCAAGATCTGGGAAGTTCGGACCGGCCGGGAGATCCTCACCCTCCGGGGGCACGTGGGCCCGGTGCTCAGCGTGGCATGGAGCCCCGATGCCCAGCGCCTGGCCACGGGGGGCTTCGACCAGACGGTGAAAATCTGGGACCTGGCGACCGGCCGGGAAGCCTTGACCCTGCGCGGTCATGCCGACCTCTGGATCTCGGTGGTGGCGTTCAGCCCTGATGGGAAGCGGCTCCTGTCGGGCAGCTTCGATCGAACGGTGCGAATCTGGGACGCTACGCCCCTGGGAGAGGAGGCGGGAGAGGAGCTCTTGACGTTGCACGGACACCGCGGAGGCGTCCGTTGCCTGGCTTTCCGGCCCGACGGGCGCTACCTCGCCTCCGCCGGCGATGACCAGGTCGTGCTCCTTTGGGACGCCCAGACCGGGAGGGAACTCCGCCAACTGGCTGGTGACACCGGAGTGGTAACCAGTCTGGCGTTCAGCCGCCGGGGCGACCGCCTGGCCTTGGGTACACAGCGGTTGAAGATCTGGGACACCACCAGCTGGAAAGAACTCGTCAGCCTCACGGGTTTGCAACATGCCGTCACGTTCAGCCAGGATGACCGCTACCTTGCCGCGAGCGGGATCGACTATTCCGTGAGACTCCTGGACCTGAAGACCGACCAAGTGGCACGCACGCTACGTGACCACAACTGGGGAATCTTCGCCCTGGCTTTCAGTCCCGACGACCGCACGCTTGCCTCTGCCAGTGCCGATGGCTCGGTCCGCCTTTGGGAGGTCGCCACGGGCGCGGAAATCCGGGCGCCGCGGCTCCGCCACCCAGGCATCACGACCAGCGTCGCCTGGCGCCCCGACGGCCGGCGTTTGGCGTCCGCCAGCCAGGATGGGAGCGTAAAGGTTTGGGACACAGGCGACTGGCAGGAGGTGCGCACTTTCCACGGAACGAACGCAGTGCTAAGTGCAGCCTGGAGCCCGGACGGCCACCGCCTCGCTTGGGGAAGCAGCGACGCCACGGTCAAAGTCGCAGACCCAGCCACCGGCGAAATCCTCCACATGCTGCGGGGACACACGAGCTGGGTCACGGGCGTGGCCTTCAGCCCCGACGGGCTGTGGATCGCCTCAGCCAGTCTGGACAGAACGGTGAAGATTTGGAGAGTGCCGCCGCTGCCCAAGGCGAGTCCGTGATATCCACCGTGGCGACAAGTGGCCTGCTTGTCCGCCTTGAGCCGACAAGCGAGGCCGCTTGTCGCCACGAAAGGAGGATTCCAACAATGTCCAGCATACACAAGCGATCCTACCCATTCCCTCGTAGCGCCTTCACGCTGATCGAGCTGCTGGTAGTGCTCACCATCATCGCCGTGCTCATCGGCCTGTTGTTGCCGGCCGTGCAAAAGGTACGGGAAGCCGCCAACCGCGTGAAATGTGCCAGCAACCTTAAGAATATTGGACTCGCCTTGCACAACTTCCACGACACATACGGCCGGTTCCCGCCCGGTGGCATTGTCGGTGCGTTTCCTCCGTGGGGGACGAAACCCGGCCACTTTCACAGTTGGGTAGCTTTCATTCTGGCGCATATCGAACAGGAAGCCCTCTACCGCCAATACCACTGGGAAGCCAACGATTCTTCGCCCGTCAATCAGCCCGTCACCACGGTGCCGTTGAAAATCGTGCAGTGTCCCTCGGCACCGGAGCGCATGAAGACGTACCAGGATCCAGAGACCAAAACGTGGGCGGACTATCCCACCAAGGACTATTCCACTGTCCGGGGAGTTGACCCCGTGCTCACGGACCTCGGCCTGGCTGATCGGGTCGGAAACTATAACGGTATCATGCGGCCAAACGTCATGGTGCGTTTTGCGGATATTACCGATGGCACCGCGCAGACGATGCTGATCACCGAGGATGCCGGCCGACCGCAACTTTGGCACGCGGGCCATCTCGTGCCGGATCAATCTCTCATTTGTGGCCCCTGGATGGACGGAGGAAACTGCAACATTCTGCTCAAAGGTTCCACTCCAAATGGAATCACGCAACCGGGACCTTGTGCCATGAATTGCACGAACCAAACGGAAATCTACAGCTTCCATCCCGGCGGCACCAACGCCCTCTTCGCCGACGGCTCGGTCCGCTTCCTGAAGGCCAGCATCGATATCCGTATCGTCGCCCGCCTGGTCACCATGGCCGGCGGCGACGTGGTGTCCGATAGCGATTTCTGAGGACCCCAAAGTGACCGATGGGGTAGGTGAATCCCCAGTTGGCCAAATGTGAAGTGCTTTCAATGCAGCGGCCGGTGAGCGTCAGCCGCCAAGCATAACTCTCACCGGCCCAGCATTGCCCCGGCGCCTGGTTTGCGCGCCGGGCAGCGACCGCTTCCATGTTATCGCAGACCGCTACTCGAAAGGAGATAGATCAATGTTGCTTATGAAGGTGATTAGTGGAATGATCCGTCGTCCGGCGGCACGCTATGGACGATTGGGGCACCGGCCAACGCAAGGCCGGCAGCGGCTCTGCCGTCTCCGTTTGGAAGTCCTTGAGGACCGCCTGCCGCCGGGTGATATTCTCCTCGGTGCGGCACTTGGGTCGTCCTGGCTGGGGCTGAGCTTTTGGGCAGACAGCGATTCGAGAGCTTTGGCAATCGCCGACCCTGGGGCACTTTCGAGTACCTGTTCGGAGACGCCTGCGGATAGACTGTCTACGCCGGATGCGAGCCGTTTGGTTGCGCTACCCGCCGCCCTGTTGCCAGGTCAGCGTTCGCAGAGCATGTCCCAGGGGGAAAATACAAGCGGCTTGACAAGTCAAGCGTCCGCGGAGCCGCCCGCCGCCGACCTACTCGGGGGCGATGGGCTCCAAGCATTGGCTTTGTTTGCCGATCCCGTGCAAGACCTGGGTGGGCTCCGGAAAGGGCGCCCTCCGTTTACCCGCGCCGCCGAGGACACATCGCTTGCTGTCGCCGGGGGCGGTTTCGGGTCATTGATTGCGGCGATGCAAGTCTTCGCCAACGGGTCGGGTACGGCACAGCCTCTGGCAATGGCGGCAAACACGATTGTCAACGCCGACCCGATGAACTACATAGGCACTCCATCGCCCGTATCCCGGTCTTCTCACGAGGCACGGCAGATCACCACTGACCCGGAGTCGTCCACGCCCTTGGACACGAAGTCCGGGAAAGTTCACGCCCTGTTCAATCTGGATACGCCCCAGGGCGGGCCATTCCCGAGCGACCGCTTCAGCGCCAAAGACCAGACCCAGAACACCAACCGCCGGGTGAACCTACCCTTGCCCGACCCGGTCACGCACCCCTCGGACTACCAGGACACGCAGGTGCTGAACACGCTGGACGGCTTTAGCCTGCAGCCCCGGTTGTCCGTGCCATTTGATGGATCCATCGACGTGAACACGGTGAGCAGCCAGACCGTCTTGCTGGTCGGCCTCGGCGACACACTACAGCCACGCGAACACCGCGGCGAGGTCGTGGGCATAAACCAGGTCGTCTGGGACGTGGCCATGACCACATTACACGCGGAGTCCGACGAACTGCTTGCCCAGCACACCCGCTATGCCTTGATCGTTACGGACGGCATCCACGACGCCCAGGGCAACCCGGTGGAGGCAACCCGGGAATTCCGGCACTTCCGCCAGACCGTGCAAGGTGAATACAAGGATGAGCTGCTGGATGCCATCCAAGCAGCCCGCCGGCTCGGCGTGCGCGAGCGGGACATCGTAACCGCCAGCGTTTTCACGACCCAGAGCGCCACGGCCATCCTGGAGAAGATCCGGGACCAAATTCACGCCACAACGCCGGCGCCGGCGGACTTCAACCTCGGGCCGAACAATGAGCGAACGGTGTTGCCGCTGGACGAAGTGGCCGGCATCACATGGAACCAGCAGACGCGGGATAACCCCCCTGTGTTCAACCCCGTTGGCCTCAACCTGTCGCTGCTCCAGATCTATCCGGGCTCCGTGGCACAGATCGCCTTCGGCAAGTACCTCTCGCCGGACTATCGCGCGCCCGACCTATTCTTCCCGACTGTCAGCACCCGAACCGGCGTCCCCGAGGTACAGGCCGTTAACGAGATCTATTTCAACCTCTACCTGCCGGTCGGTAACATGCCCGCCGCCGGCTGGCCCGTGGCGATCTTCGGCCATGGCATCAGCAATGATAAGAACACCACCTCGCTTACGGTCGCGTCCTCGCTGGCGGCTCAGGGAGTCGCCACGATTGCCGTCAACTATCTCGGGCACGGCTTCGGCCCCCTCGGAACCCTCACCGTCAACCAAACCGGCGGCGACACGATGACGTTCCCTGCCGGAGGTCGCGGTCAGCCTGATAACAACGGGATGATCAGCTCCAACGCAGGATCGGGAGGGGACGCGACGCGGCAAATGGCCGCGGACTTGATGCAGCTCGTCCGGGAGATCGAGGTCGGCATGGATGTGGACGGCGACGGCACGCCGGACCTGGACCCCTCCCGAATCTACTACTTCGGCAACTCGGCCGGGGGCATTTACGGCACTCCCCTCGTCGCCGTCGAACCGGACGTGCATGCCGCGGTACTCAGCTCCACCGGCGGCGTGGCCCATCTTACGCCCAGCACCCGAAACGGTGCTTCGCTGGCCAACCGCGTGCCGCCGCTCATCAACAGTCCCGGAATTGTCGCAATCGAAGGTGTGCCGGTTCCGGCGCCCTACTACAACGAAAACTCTCCCTTACGGAACGGCGCCGTGCTCACCGTTCAGTTGGCCGACGGAACCAGCCAGGCGATCCGCTCACCCGTGGTCAACACCGTCACGGGCGCAGATGGTATCCAGGAAGTGCGGGCCAACCAGGAATGGATCGCGCAAGCGAGGGGTAACCCAGATGTCTATGCGCCGCACCTGCGGAAAGAGCCGCTCCCGGGTGTATCTGCCAAGTCGGTGATCATCATGTACGGCAAAGGGGATCAGACGGTCCCCAATCCGGTGGAAACAGCGGTGGTGCGCGCAGGTGACCTGTCCGACCGCACCACGTTCTTCCGCAACGACCTGGCCTTCGCTGAGGATCCCACCGTACCGAGGAACCCCCACGCAATTTTGGCGGCGATCGACTATCCGAACCCACTGGTCATGAAAGTCGCGCGCGGGGAGCAGCAGCAGATCGCGACGTTTTTTGCCTCGAACGGCACGGCAATCATCCACCCGGAGCCGGCCCGCTTCTTTGAGGTTCCGATCCAGAGGCCACTTCCCGAGGAGCTTAACTTTATCCCTTAACCGGCACGCCATGGCGGAGGAACCTCGCGATGAGGTCGTCCGCCAAATAGGAGGTACGATCATGCTCAGGCTTGAAATGCTCGAAGATCGAATCGCCCTCAGTATCTGGACGGTTACCAGTCCGGCAGACGACGGCGACGGTTCGCTGCGCGCGGTGATCGCTGACGCCCAGAATGGGGATCAGATCGTCTTCGACAAGAGCCTCGAAGGCCAGACCATAACGCTGACGAGCGGTGACCTGGCGATCAGCAAGGACCTGGACATCGAGGGCCCTGGTGCCGACCAGCTGGCTGTCAGCGGCAACCACGCCAGCCGAATCTTCGACATCAGCGGCGGGGTGAACGTGACGATCGCCGGGCTGACTATCACCGAGGGCGTGGTGGTCGGGGCGCCGGCCGAGGGGGGCGGCATTCTGAACAACGGCAGCCAGTTGACCGTTGCCAGCGACATCCTCTCAGATAATGCAGCCGAAGGCGGCCTCTTTCAGATCGGCCGCGGAGGGGCCATCGCCAATGTTTCGGGCGCGAGTCTCACCGTCACGGACAGCCTGTTCACACGTAACGCGACCTTCGGCGTCTACCTCGCCGGTGGCGGTGGTGGTGGCATCTTTAACGCGGGTTCGCTCAGCGTTACCAATAGCGTTTTCACTGGCAATTACGGCGAGGAAGGCGGTGGTGGTGTCTCCAACGCGGGTACGCTCACCATCACCAATAGCACTTTCTCCCACAACTCCACGCCGGGAGGTATGGGTGGTGGTATCTGGAATTCAGGAGTCTTGATGGTTAGCTATACGACTTTCTTCGCGAACGGAGATCCCAATTCTCCAACGGAGGAGGGGGGTGGTATCGCCAACTCCGGAGCTGCGACCATCACTTATTGCACCTTCGCCTCGAACTCTACGGGTGGGATAGACTTTGGCGGGGTGGGCGGCGCCATTCAGAATTCAGGAACGATGAGTATTGAATACAGCACGATTGCCCAGAACCACGCGATCGGCTTCTTATTTGCTGGTGGTTATGGCGGAGGAATCAGCACCGGCGGAACGCTAAGCATCAGCAATAGCACCATTGCTGACAACACGGTTTACGGTTATGGCGGAGGAATCAGCACCGGCGGAACGCTAAGCATCAGCAACAGCACCGTTGCCGGCAACCTAGCTTCGTCCGGTTATGGCGGAGGAATCGACAATTACGGAAGGCTAAGCATCAGCAACAGCACCATTGCTGATAACTCAACTACCTTAAGCGGCGGCGGCGTGTACGACGAATTCTTCGCAACGGGTATCAACGCCCGCAACACCATCGTCGCCGGCAATATGGCCCCCAACAGTCCCGACCTCTACGGCAATCTCGGCTCCCTGGGCCACAACCTGATCGGTAACATCCAGGGCGGCAGCGGCTTCGATGACACCGACCTGCTCAACGTCGATCCCCTGCTCGGCTCGCTGCAAGACAACGGCGGCCCCACGCAGACGATGGCCCTGCAATGCCGCAGCCCCGCCATCGACGCCGGCGACAACACCGATGCCCCCGACTGGGACCAGCGTGGCCCCGGCTACCCCCGTATTACGGCGGACGATCCCGTGATCGACATCGGGGCTTTTGAGGTGCAGCAGAATGGCGGTGGTCGTCCGGGCCGGTTTTCCAGGCCGGGCATCAAGGCGATTCGGTTCGACTTGGTGGCCGTTATGGGCATCCAGACAGCGCAGCCGGTTCGTTCCGTTCCCACTGAAGTCAAGTCTGAAGTCGCGGTCGTCGATGCTTTGTTTACCGACGACAGTTTGGTGCATCCGGGAGTGGCGGTCGGGCAGCCTGGCGTGAGGGATGATCGAGGGCGGTTCCACGCGTACAAGGGGAATGGGCAGGATTTGCTACCAGGCGATGACTTGGATTTGTTCGGCCCGCTCTCCCTCTAATTAGGTGGTTATCTCCTGGTATGTAAGTTAAAGCGGGCGGGGGTTTTAACCGATAGGCCGGCCGTAGTCATCTCCCAACCCGGAATTGTGGGATAGCTTGCCTTCCTATCCAGTTCCAAAGAGCATTTCGGAATTTCCTGTCCTTTGGTACCGATAAACCGCTGCTGGAGCTAATTAGGCGTGGCGAGGAAGCCATGGATTGTGCCCGTAGCCCCGTATAATCCCACGATCTGGCCGAGGTCGTTAATCCCAAGGGCAGAGGTTAAGGTCGAGCCGGGCGGATCGATTGTGGTGAAGCTGCCATCCATGTCCAGCACGAAACCGTGGTATGTGTCTTCACCTTCAACATACGTTCCCACGATCTGGCCGGAGTCGTTGATCCCAGCGACAGCGGGAAAGAACCCGCCTGGCAGCTCGATCGTCGTGTAGCTGCCATCCACGTCCAGCAGAAAGCTGCTGTGGCTCCCGCCCGTATCCTCGTAATATCCCACGATCTGGCCGGAGCTATTGATCCCACTGGCCACGGTATAAGTACTGCCCGGGACATCAAGCGTGGTGTAGCTGCCATCGACGTCCAGCAGGAAGCCGTGACCGCCGGCAGGGTCAGAGTACCCTCCCACAATCTGGCCGGCGGCATTGATCCCAAGGGCACCGGTACGGGACGCGCCGGGGACGTCGAGCGTGGTGTAGTTGCCATCGATGTCCAGCAGGAAACCGTGGTTCCCGCTAGCGTCCTGGTAGAATCCCACAATCTGGCCGGCGTCGTTGATACCCTGGGGAGCGGTGATGATCGCACTCGGCAGGTCGAGCGTAGTGTAGCTGCCATCAGCATCCCGGAGAAAGGCGTGCAAGCTGCCGCTGGCGTCATCGTACGTTCCCACAATCTGCCCGGAGGCGTTGATCCCAAAGGGTTGTGTCAAGCGAGCGCCGGGCGGGTCGAGCGTGGTGTAGGTGTACTGGGCCTGCGCCGGCCCGGTAAGGCCGATGAGCAAGACCCAAGCCGCGAAGCCGCAGAGAAGTCGTTTCATCAATGAAGTCCTCTCATGAAAGTTAGAAGCGTAGGTATCGAGACCCGGAACGAACCCAAAAGTTACGTTGCTGGTCGGTTCCCGTCGAATCGTTGCACTGGAGAATCAAAGCCCTAGGCAGGCGGCGCCATTCACGAGTCATCCGACGTCATGGTCAAGCCGGCAAGAGCAATATAATAACAGGCGCTTATGCGTTGTCAAGAAAAAAATGGAGAAAAATTCCGTTTTTGTAGCGGAAATACGGGACCAATGACCATCTTGTCGCGCTC
>Ga0306920_100000916_pt1 | contig 35927 bp, 34 predicted proteins | sample flu12Cox44000170_FD_204666 | JGI IMG/M metagenome (GOLD analysis project Ga0306920, IMG submission 204666) | Lab enrichment of tropical soil microbial communities from Luquillo Experimental Forest, Puerto Rico - flux4day.12C.oxic.44.000.170 (v2)... | ecosystem: Environmental > Terrestrial >...
CGCACGGGCAGGTGCCACGTCCAGTCCGCGCCCGCCCACATGGCGTGCACGCCCGTGAGCCCGCCGACGTAGCCCGAGATGATCCGGCTCGTGGCGAAGAGAAAGCTCGGCGGCGCCAGGATCCCGGTCCAGCGCGTGCCGGCCGCGTACTGGGGATCGCACCAGAGCGGGTTGTCGTCGCCGATCCCGTGGGCGTAGTGGCGGATGTTGTCGCGCGTGGCCTCGTGGCACCAGGGCTCGAGCGTGTCGGTGAGCTTGACGCCGATGCGCCGGCGCAGGGCGTCCAACCCTTGCTCGGTGATCTTGGGAAACAGCGTCTGCTCACGGGGCATGCGTGGGCTCCACGGCGCTCGTCTCCGATTCTCGGAGCGCCTTGCGATTGACCTTACCGGCCGGCGTCTTGGGCAGCTCCGCCACGAACGCCACCCGGCGCGGATACTCGTGCTGGCTGAGCCGCGTGCGCGTGAACTCCTGCAGCTCGCGGGCGAACGCGTCGTCGCCGCCGCGCGCGCTGACGATGAACGCCTTGACCACCTGACCGCGCAGGGAATCGGCGACCCCGATCACCGCGGCCTCGCGCACGTCCGGATGGCGGAGCAGCACGTCCTCGATCTCGATCGCGCTCATCGTCCAGCCGGCCGAGATGATGACGTCGTCCGCGCGCCCGGCATGGTAGAAGTAGCCATCGCCGTCCACGTGGCCTCGATCCTTCGTCGGAAACCAGGCCCCGCGTCGCCACACCTTGATCTCTCCGATCTGGTCCGGCGGGCAGGGCCGGCCGTCCGCGCCCTGCACCTCGACGCGGACGCCCGGCACGGGCTTGCCGAGCGCGCCGGGCTTGACGGTGTGATCGGTGGCACCGGGATAGTCGGCGAGGATCACGCCCACCTCGGTCGTGCCGTACATGCTGCACACCGGCGCACCGAACGTCGCCTCGACGAACACGCGCGTGGCGCTGTCCATGGGCTCGCCGGTGAAGGAGAGCTTGCGGATGGCGTAGCGATACGCCGCCGCCCGGCCCGAGCTCTTGAGCATGCGGTAGTGCGTCGCGGCGGCCGCGACGTTGGTCACCTGGTAATCCTGGAGTGCCTGCAGCATCCGCACCGGGTCGAACTTGCCCGCCATCGTGCCGGTGGTGACGCCGAGGGCCAGCGGCGCCAAGGTGCCGTGCCAGAGGCCGTGGCCCCACGCCGGCGAGGACGGGCAGAAGAAGCGATCGCCCGGGCGGATGCCGGTACCGTAGAGCGCGGCGACCATCAGCGCGACGATCGCGCGCTGCGGATGGCGTACCGCCGCCGGCAGCTCGCGCGTCGTGCCCGACGTGTACTGGAAGACCGCCAGATCGTCCGGAGAGCTCCGCGCCTCGTACCCGCTCGGCAGCGCCGCCAGCGAGGCCATCAGCGTGTCGTCGGCCACCACGACGTCGAGCCCGGCGACGGCGCGCGCCGTGTCGGCTTTCTCGGCGTTCGTCAGCAGGAGCTTCGGCGCACAGTCCTCGACCCGAAGCCGGATACCGTCGGGACCGAACAGGGTGAACAGCGGTACCGCGATGGCGCCGCGCTTGATCGCGCCAAAGAGCACCGCGTAGAAGGCGAGAGACGGCTCGAGCATGATCGCCACGCGATCGCCCACGGCGACGCCGTGCCCCGCAAGCCAATGAGCCACGCGCGAGGACCACGCGGACAGGTCTGCAAAGGAAAGCATCTCGTCGTGCCCGTCGGCGTGGGCCACGCGCACCGCCACACGCCCGGACGCGGCGTGCCGGTCGAGGCACTCGACCGCGATGTTCAACGACGTGCGGTCGCCGGCGAAGAGCGACCACAGCGCCGTGGACGAGAAGTGGCGGTGGGCGTCGGCGTAGGTCGTGTAGTCCGTCAGTCGCGTCATGGCTCCCGGGCCCCATTGTATAAGGACTGCGCATGACCTCGCGGCGCGGCGGCCTGCTGATCGGCGGCGCCTTCGTGACGTTCGCGATCAGCGCCGCGCTGATGCACTCGTACGCGGTCTTCCTCGTGGCGTTTCTCGAGGAATTCCGCTGGAGTCGCGCCGAGACGTCCCTGGCCTACTCGGTCTCGGCGTTCGTCAGCGGGGCAAGTGCCCCGTTCGTCGGGGCCCTGGTGGATCGCCTCGGCCCTCGGCGGCTCGTCCCGCTCGGGGGAGGGGTGCTGGCGCTCGGGCTCCTCGGAAGCGCGTACGTACACGCGCTCTGGCAGCTCATCGTGCTCTACGGCGTCCTCATGACGGTGGGCGCCAACTGCCTCGGGCTCGTGGTGTTCGTGCCGATGCTCTCGCGCCGCTTCGTGAGCAATCGCGGGATGGTGATCTCGATCGTCCAGTCGGCCAACGGCTTCGCACGCGCCGTGTCGGCGCCGGTCGCCCAGCTCCTGATCTCGACGATCGGCTGGCGGCACGCGTATCTCGCGCAGGCGGCGCTGATGGGGGCGCTCGTCTGGCCGCTCGCCGCCCTGTTTCAGCGCGACGAGAAGCCGGCGCCGGTCGTGTCGCCGGGCCGATCTTCGGCGCCCGCCGGCGAGACAGTGGATCGTCCGGCGCGACCCGATTGGACGCTCGCCGAGGCGATGGCCACCCCGCATTTCTGGCTCCTGTTCACGGTCTACCTCTGCACGGGGCTCGGCAGCTTCTTCGTCTCGCTGCACCAGCTCGCGTTCGCGGTGGACGCGGGATTCGACAAGCTCTACGCGGCGAGCGTGCTCGGGCTGGGCGCGTTGCTGTCGGTCGCAGGGGTGATCGTCACCGGGACGCTCTCGGACTATATCGGTCGCGAGCTGTCGGCGGTCCTCGCCTATGCGGTCTCGATCATCGGTGTGATCTGCGCGCTCTTCATCACAGGTCCTGACCACGCCTGGCTCCTCTGGATCCACGCGTGCTTCTTCGGCCTCACCTGGGGCGCGCGCGGCCCGTCGGTCACGGCCAAGACGGCGGATCTCTTTCCGGGTCCTAACCTCGGGGCCATCCTGGGCGTGATCACGGTCGGTACCGGCATCGGCTCGGCGGTCGGCGCGTGGGGCGCCGGGTGGATCTTCGACATCTCCGGCAGCTATCGGCTCGCCTTCGTGGCGTCGATCGTCTCCTACCTGATCGGCTGTGCGGCGTTCTGGGCGCTGCGGCGGCCGCCGACGCGGCAGATGGTATAACCATACTTCATAGGCGCGCCTCGGCCGGCGGGGCCCCAGCCCCGCGACGGCCTTCAGCGCGCGCCACGAGCGATGGACTTCCACGCGTTCATGTACGTGACGATCGGGCGGCGCCGCGAGCTGGAGCGTGGCATGGCCGGCAAGGACCCGGTCCTCTACCAGCGCATGCTGGACGAGATCGGCGAGTACGCGCGCACGTGCGAGGCGACGGGCTGGTCGGGTATCGGCATCCCCGAGCATCATCTGCAGATCGAGGGATTCGAGCTCGGCCAGGACCCGGGGCTGATGGCGATGTTCCTCGGCCGTCACGGCCCGCGGCTTCGGATCAACCAGTTCGGCTACGTGCTGCCCACGCACAACCCGCTGCGCGTCGCCGAGCACGCGGCGACGCTCGATCATCTGCTCGGCGGCCGGCTCAGCGTCGCGTTCGTGCGCGGCTACCAGGCGCGCTGGTTCGAAAACTACGCGGCCGTCCCCGGCGCCAAGGCGACCGGGCCGTGGAACCGCAGGAGCGACGAGGACGCGAAGAACCGCGAGCTGTTCGAGGAGTGCGTGGCGATCATCAAGACCGCGTGGACGCACGACACGTTCTCGTTCAAGGGCAAGTACTGGACGTATCCGCCGGAGGGCCAGCGCCAGCCGCACCCGCACCCGGTCTATCTGAAGTACGGCCGCGGCGTCGACGCCGACGGCACGATCCGCGAGGTCGGCATCGCGCCGCGGCCGTTACAGAATCCGATTCCGGTCTACTCCGGCTTCACGCACAGCCTGCAGACCTCGCTCTACTGGGCGCGCGAGGGCGGCAAGCCCATCGTGATGGCCAGCGAGATGAATTTCTGCGAGATGCTCTGGAGCCGCTACCGCGAGGTGGCCGAGCAGCACGGCCGTCACGTGCCGCGCGGCGAGGAGGCCGCGTGGGGCGGCTATCTCGTGATCGCCGACACGAAGAGCGAGGCCGAGGCGTGGGCCGAGGACTGCCTCTGGATGTGGGACTCGTGGTCCGTCCCGTTCGGCCAGGACCGGCCGCCGCTCCTGATCGGCGATGCCGACACCGTCACGCGCATGATCGAGAACGCCGCGCGCCACGTGCGGTTCAACGAGATGTTCCTGCTGTTCGGGCAGGGTATTCTCGCGCGCGATCGGTGCCTGAAGACCCTGGAGCTCTTCGCGGAGAAGGTGATTCCGCGGTTCAGAAGCTAGCTCGTGCGCGCCCTGCTGCTGACCTTGCACATCCTGGGCGCGTGCGTCTGGACGGGCGGCCATCTGGTGCTCGCGATCACCGTGCTGCCCCGCGCGCTCGCCCGCCGCGACGCGCACATCGTGCGCGCCTTCGAGGAGCCCTTCGAGCGGATCGGCATCCCGGCGCTCGTCGTCCAGGTGCTGACCGGCGCCTGGCTGGCGAGCGAGTTCGCGCCGGTCAGCCGCTGGCTTGCGTTCGGCAATGCGCTCGAGGCGCGCATCGGCGTGAAGCTCGTGCTGCTCGGGCTGACGGTGGCGCTCGCCCTCCATGCGCGGCTGCGCGTGATCCCCCGGCTCGACGACTCCAATCTACGAACGCTGGCCGCGCACATCGTGATCGTCACGGCCCTCGCCGTCGCGTTGGTCGTCGTCGGCACGAGCTTCCAGACCGGCGGGCTGTTCTAGTGTGGCCCGTCGGCGGCACCGGCCACTAGGCCCGGATCATCACGAGGAGCATCTTGAACCTCGTGATCGCCTTCACCGCGTGGGGCTCGCCCGCGGGCAGCTTGAGGAGCTCGCCGGCCGAGACGCGGTGGGCGAGCTTCCCGATCGAAATCTCCGCCGTGCCGTCGACGCCGAGGACCAGGGCGTCATACGGCGCGGTGTGCTCGCTGAGGCCTTCACCGGCGTCGAACGCGAAGGCGGTGATCGTGCCCGCGGATTTCTTGATGAGCGTCCGGCTGACGACGGAGCCCGGCTGATACTCGACGAGTCCGACCTGCGCGACGACGCCTTCGAGCTCGCCCGACTGCCTTGGATCAGCACTCACGAGTTCGTCCCCCTCCTCCTGGCTTGCGACAGAGTTTATCCTGCTAGCGGGATGGCAATCTTGGAGATCAAGACCGCCGACGAGCTCGGCGCGGGCGACCTGGAAGAGCGCTGGAGGACGCGCCGGGCCGGCCGCGAGACGGCGGTGTCCAGGCGCGTGCTCCAGCTCTTCGTGGATCGCGGCGGGCCGATTCCGCTGGAGGAGATCGTCGCGGGCTTTCCCGACGTCTCGCCCGAATCGACGCGGCAGGCCTTGCTCAAGCTGGACGACGACGATCTGATCCGGATGCAAGCCGGCCACGTCGACTTGGCCTATCCCTTCTCGGCGCTGCCGACCCCCTGGGTGGTGCGGCTACCGGGCGGCCAGGAGCGGTTCGCCTGCTGCGCGGTCGATGCGCTCGGCATCGCGCCGATGCTCGGCCTGCCGGTCGGGATCCGCTCGCGCTGCCACCACTGCGGGGAGCCGCTCGCCCTCGAATCGACGCCGGAGGGGGCGCGGCCGGAAGGATCGGGGATCATGCTGTGGGTCGGTCAGCGCACCGACGTCCGCTGCAAGGTCGCCGACTCGCTCTGAACGACGATCAACTTCTTCCGGTCGGAAGAGCATCTGCGGGCGTGGCGAGAGGCGAACCCGGCGGCGGAAGGCGCCGGCGCCACCCTGGCCGAGGCGTTCAAGCTCGGCTCGCGTCTCTTCGGTGGTCTGCTCACGGGAGGACCTGGATGACGGAAGGCTCGAAAGAAGTCCGCGTCGAGCGCGACGGTCGCGCGATGACGATCACGCTCGACCGGCCGGGCGATCAGAACCGGCTGACACGCGACGTCCTGCTCACGCTGCAGAGCCTGGTCGATCGTCTCGCCGGCGACGAGGAAACCCAGGCCGTCGTGATCACGGGCAGCGGCGCCGAGTTCTTCTCGATGGGCATTTTGAATCCCGTGGTCCGCGCGAGCTACACGAAGGAGCAGATCCTCGAGCTCGTCCGCGCCGCGAACCGGCTCTATGACGCGATCGAAGCGCTGCCGCAGATCGTGATCGCGGCATTCAACGGCGCGGCGCGCGCCGGCGCGGCCGAGCTGTCGCTCGCCTGCGACATCCGCCTGGCGGCGTCGCACGCGACATGGGCGCTGCCCGAGGCGCTGTGGGGCGGGTTTCCCGGCGCGGGCGGTCCGGTGCGGCTGCCCGGCATCGTCGGCCGGGCGCGTGCGCTCGAGCTGATCTGCACGGGCCGTGAGATCGACGCCGCCGAGATGGAGCGTCTGGGACTCGTGCTCGCCGTCTATCCCGCCGCGCGGCTCTTGCCCGAGGCCCACGCGCTCGCCGCCCGCATCTGCGCGAGCGGGCCGATCGCCACGCGCGGCGCCAAGCGCATCGTCAACGTGCGCAACGGCGCGGGGTTCCCGGCGGCCCGATCCCTGGCCGACGCGCTCCGCCACGCTCTGGAATGGAGCCACGACGTCGACGAGGGCATGGCGGCGCACCGGGAGAATCGGGCGCCGCGCTTTACCGGGCGCTGAGTTCTACTGGTCGGCCCGGCCGAGCACGACCGCATGCTGGTGAAAGGCGCCGTTCGTCTCAGTCGACGGTGACCGGCTTGATTTCGCGAAGACGCGGGAGCACTTCGTTCGAGAAGAGCCGGATACCCTTCTCGGACTCCGCGTGCGTCATGAAGCCCGAGCGGCCGACCAGGCTCAGGTGGCCGAAGCCGCCGACCTTGTCGTAGAACTCCATGACCTGCCTGTAGACGCTGTCGGGGTTGCCGGCGAAGAGGATGCCCTGCGCCATTGCCTGCTCGGGGCTGATCGACGTGAGCCGCGCGGCGTTCTGGCCCGCCGACATCACGCCCACGCCGGCTCCCGGTCTGGGCGCCGTCCGGTAGATCTGTGGCGCGGCCTCCGGCGGCGCGCTGCCCGGCAGGAACCGCGAGTACTGCGGCGCCGATTTGAGGCTGGTGTGCAGAAACCAGAGGAGCTTGCTCCCCACGCGCAGCCCTTCCTCGTCGGTGTCGCCCACGTAGACGAGGGCCGCGTACGCGAAATTATCGGTCGTGACTTTCGGCAAGCCGGTCTCGGCGCGCGCCTTGCGGTGGGCGGCGTAGGCGCGCTTCGTTCCCTCGGGGCCGCGCAGCACCAGCACGTGCACCATCCCGCGCCGCCCGACCTCGGCCGCCGTCTCGGGATCGCCGGTGGCCGACCACATCCGGGGATGCGGTCGCTGCCAGGGCCGCGGCCAGATGTTCACGTGGCGGTGGGTGAAGTGCTTGCCCTCCCAGCTGAAGGGCCCGTCGTTGTGGCTCAGCGCCTTCTTGATGAGGTCGATCGCCTCCCAGTAGCGCTCGACGTTGTTCACGGGGCTCGCGTTGTTGGACGCCATCTCGGTGCCGCCCGATTTGACAAAGCCGATTTCGAGCCGCCCGCGCGAGATCACGTCGGCCGTTGCATATTCCTCGGCGACCCGCACAGGATCTTTTCGGAGCGATATCAGAGTTCCAAGACTCAGGATCCGCACCTGGCGGGTCTGCCGCGCGAGGATGCCGACCAGCAGCGGATTGGCGCCGAGGAGCGAGTTGATCCCGGCGTGGTGCTCGACCGCCAGGACGTTCAGGCCGAGGTCGTCGCACAGCAGGAACTCGTCGATGACCTCCTCGAAAAGATCGGCGGCGACCTTCGGATCGCAGTAGCGGTTGGGCAGGCTGGCCCGGACGGAATCCGCCGCGTCGAGCACTTCCTGCGGCACGAACGGGTACGGCAGTTCGCACTGCCACCAAGCGTCCATCGTGCTCTCTCCCCGGAGCCGCGTCAGCGATTGAGGAACTTCACGACCGTGTCCACGAAGGCCCTGGCCTGCTCGATCTCGGGATGATGCCCGGCGCGCTCGATCAGCTCGAAGCGCGAGGCCGGGATCAGGCTCGCGTACGCGCGCCCGTACGAAGGCTTCACGATGCCGTCGCTGGCGCCCCACACGACGAGCGTCGGCACGGTGATGCGCGAGAGCCAGCGCTTGAGCTGCGGATTGTACATGTACGGGTTCCAGCCGTAGAGGCAGAGCGACTCCCAGTTCCGCGCGCGGATCACGAGCTCCTCGTCGGATAGCACGTCGAGATCGGGCGCCCAGGTCGCCGGATCATGCCAGCTCCGGCGCTGCACTTCCTGCGGCGCCGTGTTGAAGACGTCGAGGATGTCCTGGGTCTCGCGGTTGCTCACCTTGATGCCGAAGGCATCGACCAGCACGAGCCCCTCGAGCCGGTGGCGACAATTCACCGCCAGCTCGGCCGCGAGCCATCCGCCGAAGGACAGGCCGATCAGCGTGACCTTGTCGTGCGGCAGCCCTTCGAGGAACTCGAGATAGAAATGGACGAGGTCGTAGACCGTCTCGAAATCGGCCGGGCGCGCCGTCCGCCCGAAGCCGGGATGCGAGGGCGCGATGATCTCGGCGTGCTTCCCGAGCATGTCCAGAAACGGCGCCCGCGGATCGACGTTCTGCCCCCCGTGCAGGAGCAGCACCGGCCGCCCAACGCCGCGGCGCAGCACTTCCAGATCGGTTCCCGACATAGCTCCTCCGCGCTTCGAGCGCTTTAGGGTAGCATGCGTGGGGGTGACGCCATGGACATGGTCATTCGCGTGGTCTTGCTCGGGTTGGTCGTGGTCGCGATCGGCGCGATCGGCGACGTGCGCGCCCAGACGCCGGCACCCGCTCCGGCCCCCACACCCGCCCCGATCGTGGGGAACGTCTACACGGTGACCTACGTCGAGGTGATGCCGACGTCGAAGGCCGACGCGACGAACATCCTGCGGCGCTACCGCGAAGCCGCCCAGAAGGAGGGCGGCAACCTCCGCAGCGAGGTGGTCCAGCGCATCGACCAGCCGCATCAGTTCGCGATCCTCGAGATCTGGAAGGATCAGGCGGCGTTCGAGACGCACAGCAAGAGTGCCAACACCGCCGAGATGCGCGAGAAGGCCGCCGCGATCCGCAACGCCCCGACCGACGAGCGCGTGCACACCGCGCTCTCGATCGGCCCGATCGACGCGCCCGGCGGCGTGCGCGGTGGCATCTACGTCGCGACGCACGTCGACGTCATCCCCCCGCGCAAGGACGACGGCGTGGCCGCGCTCAAGCGCCTGGGCGAGGACAGCCGGCGCGGCGGCGAGAACCTGCGCTTCGAGGTCGTCCAGCAGGTCAACCGGCCGAACCATTTCACGGTGATCGAGATCTGGCGCGACGCCAAGGCGGTCGAGACACACTCGATGGCGGCGCCGACGCGTGAGTTCCGCGACAAGCTCGCGACGATGACGGGTGCCTTGTACGACGAGCGGATGTACCGGGCGATCGACTAGCCGCGTTCACCGCGCACGTGCCCGCCAGGCTCTAGGCCATGGTTGCGATGCCGTACTTCCTCGTCAACATTGTCATGGACGTCGTCTCGCTCGTGCTCTTCTGCATGACGAGCGTTGCGCTACTCTCCGGGCCTCGACTGGCCCGGTTCTGGTTGCCCGCCCCGCTCAGACAGCGAAGAGCACTGACGCTGCTTGTCACGCAAGGGTTGGTGCTCTCGGTGCTTTCGATCGTCGCCATGTGGGTGGTTTCACGATTGAGGTACGTGTACATATTTTCGCTGTCCGTATTCGACGTGCTGTTCTTCATCGGCGCCCTGAATTCGGCGGTGCTGGCCTATCAGTTCCTGGACAAGCGATATTTTCTGAGCATGCCGAAGGTTCCACGGCGGCTGCTGATTGCGCTGTGCTCCACTGTTGTGACAGGTGTTCCCCTGCTGGCGGTCGTCATCGCGGTGGTGGGTCTGTTCATCATCAAATGAAGGCAGCGACGTGATCCAGACCCGGAGAGACGCCCTCGGCCGTGAGGCAGCCCGATCGGTGGCTGAATCGGACCGCTGAACATCACGGGCAGGTTCGCGGCCATATGCCTGGTACTGGCGTGGGTTCTCGTGATGGTCTGGCTCGTCAGCAATCCGGGCATCGACTACTTCGAAGTGCTGGTGGCCCTCGCCGGTACGGTCGTCGTGCTGGTGACCTTGCTGGTCTCGGGAGCCCGAGGCCTCATCAGCCGCCGAGGCAGCGTTCTCCTCTGTTCGAGCCTCCTGTTGCTCCTCCTGGCCGCGGCCACGATTTTCGGTCGCACCCAGAGCCCGAGCAATCCACTCTTCCGCGTGCGATTCGCCTTGAGTCAAGCCGCACTCACCGATCGCGCCGCCACGCTGACAAAGCGTGGGACGACGCGCGGCCCCGAGTGGGTCGGCCTGTTTTACGTGGCACGGGTCGAGCGACTCGACAACGAGGTTCGCTTCATCACCGGCATGTGTGGTGTCGTCGACCAGTGCGGCCTGGTGTATCGTCCGGTTCCGCCACGAGTGCGCGGCAAGGAGCGTCTGCGCCGCCTGTCGGACAACTGGTACCACCTCTACGAGGTCTTCTGAGGCTGGCGCTGCGGCGGATTTGCGCCGCCAGGCATCATTGAGGTAGACGCGCATTCCGTAGCAAATAGGGAGCATCCCTATGAATCGCGCCCGCCGACGTGGAGCGAAAGCCGCTCACGACGAAGGGAGGCACCGAGAAGGGTGGGCCATGAATAGCTGCAGCATGTGCCGGCTGGACGAGTCTTCGGATCAGCGCCTGGATGGACGAGCAGTACCATCCCGATGGGTACAACGTCGGCTGGAACTGCGGCGCGGTCGGCGGCCAGCTCGCGATGCACGCCCACATGCACGTCATCCCGCGCTTCCGTCACGAGCCCTACGCCGGACGCGGCATCCGCTACTGGTTGAAGCAGCCAGAGCATCGCTGGTGGTGAGAGCGATTCGCCGCTAGCGAATCTCGACTCGCCGCGCTCGGGCTTTGACGACCGCGCCGCGCTCGTCGACCATCCATCCGGCCGCGCCGCGCTCGAGCGCCACGGCGTCCAGCCGCGGAAGCGGTAGCCCCTCGGCCGACACCGACCGGATAGAAGGCGCATGGCGGAGCCTCAGCACGAACGTCGCCGGCGCCGCGCTGGCCTCGAACGTGACCTCGTTGTCCTGACGCCGACAGCGCAGCGCCACGGTTCCGGCATCGCCCCGGAAGGTGAACTCCGCCTCGTTCGTCACGAACGCCTCCACGGTGAGCGGATCGGCCGGCCGCTCGCCGACGTGATTCCGCTCGGGCCCAAGGACGACCAGGCTCTCGTCCCTCACGTAGATCGGTAGCTCCTCCAGCGGCACCCGTCGCTGGAGGGTCGTCGGCCCTTCGTGGACGGCGCCGGTCCACCAGTCGGTCCATCTGCCGCGCGGCAAGTACGTCGTGACCACGCCGTCCTCGCGGACGATCGGAGACACGAGCAGCTCACGCCCGAGACAGTACTGCAGATCGAACGCGTACCCGGCCGGATCGTCGGGGAACTCCATCACCATCGGCCGCATGAGCGGCACGCCGTCTCCGGACGCCTGCCATCCGTAGCTCACAAGGTAGGGCACGAGCCGGCTCCGAAGGAGGGCGTACTTCCTGAAGATCCGCAGCGCCTCGTCGCCGTAGCGCCACGGCTCACGCGGCGTCGCACCGTGAAAGCGACTGAGCGCCGACAGAAAGCCGAGCTGCGACCACCGCACGAAGAGCTCTGGGGACGGATCACCCCAGAAGCCGCCCATGTCGTGGCTCCAGTAGGCGAGGCCGCTCATGGACGCGGCGAGGCCGCCCCGCAAGGTGTTGGCGAGATCGACGAACGTGCACTCCGGGTCGCCCGACCAGTGGCCCGGATAGCGCTGAACGCCCGGCGCGGCGCTGCGCGACCACGCCACCACACGGTCGGCGCGGGCGCGCGTGGCCTCGAAGACTTCCTTCTGGAAGAGCAGCGGATACGGGTTGTGCATCTCGGCGCCGGTGAGCCCGTTCGCGAAGACGGCGTCGGCGGGGATCTCCTCCGCGAAATCCGGCTTGAACGAATCGGCGCCGAGGTCGAGCTGGTCGGTGAGCTTGGTGCGATACCACGCGGCCGCCGCGGGGTTCGTGAAGTCGACGATCGCGCAGAGGCCCATGCCGCGCTCGGTCCGCTGGCTCCAGACGATCGGGTGATAGATGCTGCCGTCGGGACGCGAAAGAAAGTAGCCGTGAGTCGCGCCCTCGCGATAGAGGTCGCTCTGCAGCGAGACGTAGGGGTTGATCCACAGGCAGTTGTGAAACCCCTCCTTGTGGAGCTCGGCGAGCAAGCGCCTCGGATTCGGCAGGCGCGCCGCGTCCCACTCGAAGTCGCACCACATGAAGGCACGCTGCCAGAACGAATCCAGATGGAAGACGTCGCAGGGAATACCTTCGGCGCGCAGGCGCCGGGCCACCTCGAGCACCGACGCCTCGGTGAACTGGACGAAGCACGTCGACGCCCACAACCCGAACGCCCACTCCGGCGGCACGGCGGGCCGGCCGGTCAGCGCCGTGTAGGCCGCGATGATTTCTTTCGGAGTGCCGGCCATCAGGTAGTAGTCGAGCTCCTCGCCCTCGGCGTGCACGGTGTAAGCGCGGTTCGAGAGGCTCCCGAGGTGAAAGCCGACGGTGGTCGGCACATCCACGAAGAGCCCGTAGCCCCGGCTACCGACGACGAGCGGGAGATTCTTGTAAGCGAGCTCGGAGCGCGCGCCGTACGGGTTCCGGTTCCAGATCCGTATGGTCCGGCCAACCAGATCGAGACGGCCGAACCGCTCGCCGCTCCCGTAGAAGTGGTCCTCGGGATCGAGCAGCAAGGTGTCGACGACGCCGCGAACGCGGCGCGCCGGATCGTGCGGCAGGCTCTCGACCTCGAAGCCCGGCCGCGGGCCGAATCGGTGGCCCGCGAAGTTCGCGTCGTCCTGCACCTGATGAGTCAAGAGCCGGCCGTCGCGCGTCCGGAACGTGAGCTGCCAGGGATCGAGGCTCGCCTCGACGACCACGTGCTCGGTGCTCAAGGTGACGCGCCCGGCGGTCGAGTCGACCGTCCACGACCCTGGGTCGGGCCACGCGACCACGTAGCTGAATCGCTTCGCGGCGGCCAGCGGCCCCGGCGTCGTGCGCACGCGGACGACCCCCGGCGCGACCGCGCTCACCGCCACACGCGCGGCCGCGAGCAATTCCGTCACGCACTGGAACTCGACGCCCTCCGGTGTCCGCTCCCAGCCCAGCGCCCTGATGATCCCGAGGTTGCGAGTCTCCACGCGATCTACCCCTTGACGGCCCCGAGCGTGAGGCCCTTGACCAGATAGCGCTGCAGGACGAGCGTCATGACGATGTTGGGCAGCATCACCATCACCGCGGCCGCGCTCATCTCGCCGTAGAGCGGCCCGGCGTCGGTGTTGAGCCCGGCGATGACCACCGGCAGGGTCTTGGCCTCGACGCCGCTCAGGATCAGCGCGAACAGGAACTCGTTCCACGAGACGAGAAACGCGAAGATCGCGGCAACCACCAGCCCGGGCGCGGCGATCGGGATCACGATCCGGATCAGCACACCCAGGCGCGAGCAGCCGTCGATCATCGCCGCCTCCTCCACGTCGAGCGGGACGTCCACGAAGAAGCCGACCAAGAGCCAGATCGAGAACGGCAGTGCGAACGACACGTAGGCCACCAGCAGGCCCGTGTAGGTGTCGAGCAGGCCGAGCCGCTGCATCATCAGGTAGTACGGCACCACGAGCACCATGCGGGGCGCCATCCGCGTCACGAGCACGAGAAACCGCACGGCCTCGGAGGCGCGAAAACGAAACCGCGCGAAGCCATAGCCGGCGAGGGTGCCGAGCACGAGACTGCCGAGCGTCGTGCCGATCGCGATCACGAGGCTGTTCTTCAGATATTGGAAGAACGGGATGTTGGTCAGCACGCGGGTGTAGTTGTCGAGGATGGGCGTGAAGAGCCACTGCGGCGGCTTGGCGTAGAGGGCGAGCTCGGTCTTGAAGGAGGCGGTGGTGATCCAGTAGATCGGAAACAGCGTCCAGACGAGGACGGGCACGAGCGCCAGGGCGGTCAGGGTGGCGCGCAGCCGTGTCGGCTTCAACCGCGCGCCCCCTGCGGGCGCAGCACGGCCCGCATCAACACAAGGCACATGACCGCGACGATCACGAGGGTCACGATGCCGATCGCGTTGGCCTCACCCATGTGCCCGAGGCCGAACGCGCGGTAGTTGAGCATCTGCATCGTCTGGGTCGCGGTGCCGGGCCCGCCCCCGGTCAGCACGAAGATGATGTCGAACTCACGAAACGCGTCCATCCCTCGGATGAGGACGGCCAGCAGCATGATGTAGGTGAGCAGCGGCACCGTGATGTGCCGGAAGCTTTGCCAGGCCGACGCGCCGTCCACCGCCGCGGCCTCGAAGAGCTCCGACGGAAGCACCTCGAGGCCCGCGTACATCACCAGGAACATGAACGGGATCGTCCGCCACGCATCCACGAGCGTGATCGACACCAGGGCCAGCCGCGGATCGCTGAGCCAGGGCAGGGGAGCGAGCCCGACGGCGCCCAGGTAGTAGTTCAAGACGCCGAGCTCGGGGTGAAAGATCACGCGCCACATGGTGGCGCCGACCACCGGTACCACGAAGAGCGGCAGCAGCAGCAGGACACGGATCGGGCGAAGGAACTTGAACGGCTGGACGAAGAGGAGCGCGAGCCCGAGTCCGGCCAGAAACTCGACCAGCACGGCGCCGACGGTGAACAAGGTCGTGACGACGACGGCGCGGGTGAACTCGGGATCGTCGGCGAAGCGCGTGTAGTTCGCGAGCCCGACGAACCGGACGTCGCGTGGCCGGATCAGCCACCAGTTGTAGAAGCTGACCCAGGCCGAATACGCGAGCGGGATCAGGTCGATCGCGAACAGGAACACCAGGCCCGGAAGCAGGAACCAGCGTCCTGCCCGGCCGGCCGTCATGATCCTGGCGCGCCGCTACTTTCCGAGGATCCGGTTCGTGCCCGCGTCGATCTCCTTCAGCGCGGCGTCGAGCGTGAGCTCACCCGCGGTCAGCTTGCCGGCGGTGACCCGGAGATTCTCCTGGATGTCGGCGTACTCGCGCAGGCGCGGCCGCTCCTTGGTGATTTGTAAACTTGCGAGCAGGGTGTCGGCGTACGGCAGCGCCGCTTTCGTGGCCGGGTCCTTCAGCACGGAGAATCGCGGGCTGTGGATCGCCGACGTCGCGCTGGGGAACTTCACGGCCGCCTGCCCGAACTCGCGACCGGAGAGCCACGTGGCGAACTGCCAGGCGGCGCCCTGATTGCCGCTGTTCTTGGCGATGCCGACCGTCCACACGCCGCGCATCGGCGTCTGCCGGACCGCCTTCGGCACCTGCGCGTAGCCGAGCTTGCCGGCCACGCTCGAGCGCTGCTTGTCCTCCATCGGCTTGGCGCCCGACGCCCACTGGATCGCCATCGCGGCCTGGCCGAGCTGGATGGCCTTGTTCACGTCGGCGAAGTTGTAGCTCTTCACGTTCGGCGGCGTGTACTTCAGAAGCTCCAGGAACACCTCGCCGCCCTTCTTGCCGGCCGCGCTGTTCAGGCTGCCCTTGCCGCCATCGACCAGCTCGGCGCCGTACGACCACATCGCCAGCAGCATGTAGAGCGCGGTCTGGATGTCGCTGCTGGCTGTGATCGCGATGCCGTACTGCTGCTTGGCCGGATCGTGCAGCGCCTTGGCGTCGGCCAGGAGCTCGTCCCACGTCGCCGGCGGCTTCAGTCCCTTCTGCTCGAAGAGGTCCTTGCGGTAGACGAGCAGCTGGACGTTCGGATCCACCGGCACCGCGTACTGCGTGCCGTTGAACGCGCCCGAAGCCACCGTGGTGGGAATGAAGTCGGCCGTGTCGAGCGCCTTCATGCGCTCGTTGAGCGGCAGCAGGAACTCCGACAGCGGCGGAATCCACGGCTCGTCCATGAACAGCACGTCGTACCGGCCGCCTGTGCTGAGCGAGAGCAGCTGCTTCTTGTAGAGATCGCCGAACGGCGCGGCGTCGACGACGACCTTGATGCCCGTCTTCTTCTCGAACTCCGGCAGGTTCGCGCGCAGCACGTCTTCCTTGTAGCCGGCGAGCATGGAGAGCGTGATCGTCTTGCCCTGCGCCGCCACCGGCGTCTCGGCGGCCGGTGCGATCGCCAGCACGATCAGGAGTGCCGCGGCCACACTTCGGAAGCTTCGCGAGATCCTCATGGATCGAACCCTCCAGCGCGCGCCTGGCGCGTCGAGAATGGCGCGACGCTACGCCACGCTCCGGGGGCTGTCAAGCACGCCAGGCCGCGAAATCCTGTAGGATGACGGGACGGGGGACGCCATGTCACTCAGATTCGGAGTGTTCGACCACATCGAGCCGGTGCCCGGGCAGCGACTCGATCAGATCTACCGCGAGCGCCTGGTGCAGATCGAGCGCCTCGACCGCGCGGGCTTCTACGCGTATCACCTGGCCGAGCACCACACGCCGGCGATCCACAGCCTGGCGCCATCGCAGAACGTCTTTCTCGGCAGCGTGGCCCAGCGCACGACGCGCATGCGCTTCGGCCCGTGCGTCTACGTGCTGCCGCTGCACCATCCGCTCCGGCTGATCGAGGAGATCAGCATGCTCGACAACCTGAGCGGCGGCCGCCTCGAGATCGGCGTGGGCCGCGGCGGCGTCATGGAGGCGTTCTTCTGGGGTCAGGAGGCCGATCCCGAGACCAACTACGCGCGCTACCTGGAGACCCTGGCGATCCTCCGCGAGGGGCTCAGCCACGATCAGCTCACGTACGCGGGCCGTTTCCACAGCTTCGAGAACCTGCCGATGTACCTGCGGCCGCTGCAGAAGCCGTATCCGCCGCTCTGGTACATGCGCAACCCGGTGACCGCGGCCATGGAAGGGATGCACACGATCATCGTCGGCTCGATCGACGGGCTCGCGGTGGCCGTGCCGCGGTATCGCGCGGCGTGGGAAGAGCACCAGGGCTCGGGCACGCTCACGGTGCAGGGGCACGAGCCGATGATCGGCCTCGTCGTCCACCTGGTCGTGGCCGAGACGGACGACGACGCGTTGCGGATCGCCAGGCCCGCGTGGGAAAAGTATCGGTGGAACCTCGCGGCGCCGCGCCGCCTCGAGGCGGAGAAGCGCAACCTCACCCAGTTCATGCAGACCAGGGACGGCTCGTTCGGTTTCGTCGGTGAGCGCCCGAAGGGTCTGCCGACGCGTGAGATGCGCCGGGACATCGACGCCGAGCTCGAGCGCTTCGATCAGGTGAAGCAGGGCACGCATCCCAACCGGATCGGCGGCGTGGCGCTGGCCGGCACGCCACGCGCGATGCTCGAGTACATGGAGGAGTACGTGGCGACCGGCGCCAACTACTTCGTGTGCTCGTTCCAGTGGGGCGACATCGCCCACGCGGACGCGATGCGCTCGATCGAGCTCTTCGCGACCGAGGTGATGCCGCGCTACGCGCCAGCGGCGTCGCCGGCGCGCGCATAGCCGCCCGGCAACCCGTCGTGCGCCGCTACACCGCCCCGCCCGAGCCGCGCGGGACCCAGATCCGCATCGCCCCCGGCCCGCGGTTCGCCCACGCGTAGTACGGCACGGCCGTCAGCGCCATGCGCCGCCGCGGCGCCGCCCTGCCCCGCGCGACCGGCCGATAGAGACGATCCTTCCACGGCGCGGTATCGACCGCCCAGCCTGAGCCCCGGATGACCGTCACGCCCTCGAGGCGGCCGGACACCCACGACGATTCGAGCGGCGACTCGGTGTCGAGCTCGAGGTCCGCGATGCGCGCCTCGGGATGGTCGGCCTGCTCGAGGCAGTAGACGAGCGGACCGCGCTCGATCGCCACGCAGCCGCGCGTCGACTCGATCCACGGGTGCGCCTCGATGAGGCGAGCCTCCATCGCGAAGTCGAGCTCGACGACGTCGCCGCCCTGCCAGGCGCGCTCGATGCGCAGATCGCTCTTCGCGCCCGGCGAGACCGGCTTGCCGTTGACGCGCGCCGTCGCCGCCGTGCACCAGCCGGGCACGCGGAAGCTCAAGGTCCGCGGCGTGGTCGGCGCCTGCTCGACGGCGATCCGCACCCGCCCTTCCCACGGATAGGCGGTCTCCATGCGCAAGGTCATCGCCGGGCCGGTGCCGAGATCGACGGCGATGCGCGCTGGGGCGTACTGATGAATCTGCAGGCCGGCAGGGTCGCGGGTGGCGATGTAGTGCCCGAACGTGGCGACCTGGCGCATGACGTTCGGCGGACAGCAGGCGACCAGGTGCCACTCTTTCCGGATGCAGCCACCGCGGCTCAGATGCTCGGGCTCGCCGTTGCTGGCCAGCGGATTCACGTAGAAGTAGCGATCGCCGGTGAGCGAGACCCCCGACAGCACCGCATTGTAGAGCGTGCGCTCGACGAGATCGGCGAAGCGCGATTCGCCCGTGGCCAGCAGCATGCGCCAGCTCCACATGACGCTCGCGATCGCGCCGCACGTCTCGCAATAGGCGAGATCGTTGGGCAGCTCGTACGGCTGCCCGAACGCTTCGCTGAGATGGCGGCCGCCGACTCCGCCGGTGATGTAGAGCTTGCCGCTGACGAGGTCGTGCCACTGACGGTGCAGCGCGCCGAGCAGCGCGGCCTCGCCGGTCTCGAGATAGACGTCGGTGACGCCGGTGGTCAGGTAGAGCGCGCGGACGGCGTGGCCCTCGACCGTCGTCGCCTCGCGCACCGGCACGCGATCCTGGAACGACGCCGAGCTGTTGTAGCGCCCCGGCCCCAGCCAGCCGCGGCCGCGGTGCTCGAGGAAGAACGCCGCCAGGTCGAGGTGGCGTCGCTCGCCCGTCTCGCGATAGAGCTCGACCAGCGCCATCTCGATCTCCGGGTGGCCCGGCGTCGCGACGCGCCGTCCCGGTCCGAAGAGCAAGTGGAGGTAGTCGGCGAAGCGCTGGGCGATCGTCAGGAGCCGATCGTCGCCGGTGGCGCGCCGGAAGGCGACGGCCGCCTGGATGAGATGCCCCGCGCAGTAGAGCTCGTGGCCGTGGGCGAAGTCGGTCCAGCGCTTCCCGGGCTCGGCCACCGAGTAATACGAGTTGATGTAGCCGTCGGCGCCCTGCGCCGCGGCCACCAGGTCGATCGTCGCCTCGCTGGTCGAGCGAAGCCACTCGCTCCGCAGGCGGCCCATCTCCCACGCCGCGGCCTCGAGCCACTTGTAGACGTCGGAGTCCATGAAGACCGGCCCGCGGTAGCGGGCGCTCGAGCGGCCCGCGGCGATGCGGAGGTTCTCGAGATTGCCCGCCGCCTCGAGCATGCGGAAGCCGTGCGGAAGCGCCGCGTCACGGTTGACCGTCTGACGGCGGGCCCACAGGCCGTTGTCGATCGTCACCGCCTGCGCATCGAGGGTTGTCAGGGTCGCCGCGGGACTCTTCGCGCCATCGACCGGTCCTGCCGAGCGTCGGGACGTCGTCATGACCCGAGAGTCTACCGCGACCTCGGCTCATAGGCGCGCCTCGGCGGGCGAGACTTTTCGTATTGCTCGCCTCGAGCCTGGGGGCCCCAGCCCCCGGCCGGCTCTGCGGCTCGCACGGCACCCCGCGACCGCCTGCAGCGCGCAGTTCTAGTGTCCGCGCTCGAGCGCTTGCTTGAGCTCGGCGAGGACCTGCTTCTTGCGGACCCAGTCTTGATTCAGCGCCAGGTCGACGGCCCCCGCGGCTTGCCGCTCCTTCACGGCCTCCTCGTACTGCTGGGGCGTGATCAGGCCGTTGTTGCGCAGCACCGTGAGCAGCGCCGTGTGGCGGTGCGAGATCGAGTGGAAGAGCAGCTCGATGTCCTCGATCGCTTGCAGGAGCGCCAGGAACAGGTAGCGCTCGGTGTCGTCCACGGTCAGACCCAGCCGCCGTCGACGATGTAGCTCTGGCTGGTGCACGCCGAGCTGTCGTCGGAGGCGAAGAAGAGCACGACGCGCGCGACGTCTTCCGGGAAGAGCTTGCGCTTCAGGCACTGTCGCCGGAGCAGCTCCTGCTCGCCCTCCGGCGTGAGCCAGAGCGTGAGCTGGCGCTCGGTCATGATCCACCCCGGCACGATCGAGTTCACGCGGATGTTGATGGGGCCGAAGTCTCGGGCAAGCGCGCGGGTCAAGCCGGCGACGGCGGACTTGGCGCTGAGATAGGCCGGCATGCCGCCCTGGCCGACCATCCATGAGGTCGACCCGAAGTTGATGATCGAGCCGCCGCCCGCCGCCGCCATCTCGGGCGCCACCGCCTGCGCCGCGAAGAACTGGTGGCGCAGGTTCACCGCGAAGCGGTCGTCCCAGTACTCGGGGGTCACGCGCTCGATCGTGTGGCGCTCGTCGTTGGCGGCGTTGTTGATCAGCACGCGGATCGGGCCGAGCCGCGCGCGGACCTCGCCGATCGCCGTCCGGAGCGCTCCGATGTCGCGCAGGTCGCACGGAAGGAACGTCGGCGCGGGATGACCGCGCTCGGCGATGGCCTTGACGAGGGCCTCGGATGCCGAGCGCTCGATGTCTACGAACGCGACACGGGCCCGCTGGGCGCAGAGGTGCTCGACGATCGACGCGCCGATGCCGCTGCCGCCGCCGGTGACGAACGCGACGCGCCCGTCGAGGCTGGGATACGACGCTGTCCGGATCATGCGATCCTCCCTGTGCACCATGGACCTTATCACTCTGCGTGCCGGCGGCGCCGGTCTCGTGCGGGCGCCCGAGGCCCGCGAATCGGTCGCGCGCTACTGGATCGAGCGCGGCGGGACCGCGTGGGATCTGCTGCGGCCGTGGCCGGCGCCGAGAGTCGACGACGTGTTCGGGTCTGCTGGCTTCGCGCTGGTGCCGTACTCGAACCGGATCCGCGGTCGTCGACGACGCCGCGCGAGAGGTCGGCGCCGAGCCGGTCAGCCAGTCACCGACGCGTTCAACCTCGCGACGGCCGGGCGGACCGACACGGGCGCGCGCGCGCTGGCGCCCGGCGAGACGCTACGCACCGTCGTCACGCTGGATGTGGAGCACCGAGCCGGCGAACCGACGGGGCTAGAGCCGGCGCAGCGCCGAGTCGGTGGCCGCGTCCGCGGCGAAGAAGCACTCGACCCGAAGCTCGTGCAGGGTGATGTCGTAGGGCGTGCCGAGGCTCGCGAGCAGGGTGAAGAAGCTGAAGCGCACGTCGCCCTTCTTGAGCTCGATGGCCAGGAACGGCGCCGTCGAGGCGTCGAGGTCGAGCAGCTGCCACTGCTTGGGAACGTCCGGGTAGGAGAGCAGCTCGTCGAGCAGGCGGCGCGTCTCGACGTCGCCCGTGCGCAGCAGATCGCGGTGGAGCCACTGGATGAAGGCCGCCGCGGTCGACTCCCAGTTGACGATGTAGGGCCGCAGCGCCTTCGGGTGATAGGACAGGCGCATCGCGTTCGCCGGACCGAGCGCGGCGGTGGCGGCGGGATCCAGGAAGAGCCCCATCACCTTGCCCATTGCGTCGTTGGTCAAGAGGATGTTCCAGTGGCGGTCGAGCACCATGGCCGGAAACGGCTCTTGCTGGCGGAGCATGAAGCCGAGCGCCTGCTTGACCTGCGCCATCTCGGGCGCGTCCAGCCCGGTCTCGCGATAGACCGGGGCGTAGCCCGCGGCGGTGAGGAGCTCGTTGCGGCCGCGCAGCGGCACCTCGAGCACGCGCGCGAGCAGCAAGACCATCTCGCGGCTCGGCTGCGTCCGCCCGGTCTCGAGGAAGCTCAGGTGGCGCGTCGAGATCTCGGCCTCGAGCGCCAGGCCGAGCTGACTCATGCGCCGCCGCTCGCGCCACTGCTTGAGGAGCCGCCCGACCGTGCTCGGTCTCGCCTTCTCGAGATGCCGCCGCGCGCTCTTGCCCGCGCTCACGAACGCCACTATACGCGGGGAGTCGTGGGTGGCCAATTACCTCGGAGGTAATGGTCAGGCGGTGACGGCCGTTGCCGCGTCGTACAGATAGCACGCCACGTCGTGGTCCGCCGCCACCGCCACCGGCGGTGGCGCGGCGTCAGCGCACCGCGACATCGCGAACGCGCAGCGCGTCCGAAAGCGACATCCCGACGGCGGATCGATCGGATTCGGTGGGTCACCCGCGATCGGTGGGCGCTCCATGCGCCGGTCCGGGTCCATGCTCGGCGCCGATGCGAACAGCGCCTGGGTGTACGGATGCTTGGGCGCTTCCGCGAGGGCATCGGCGGTGCCAGACTCAACGACCTGGCCGAGATACATCACGAGCACGCGGTCGCTCACGTACTCGATCACGTTCAAGTCGTGCGAGATGAAGACGTAGGTGAGCTCGCGGTCCGCCTTCAGCTCCAGGAGCAGGTTGAGCACCTGCGCCTGCACGGACTTGTCGAGCGCGGACACCGGCTCGTCCAGCACGAGCAGCTTCGGGTCGAGCACGAGCGCCCGCGCAATGTTCACGCGCTGGCGCTGGCCGCCGGAGAGCTCGTGCGGAGAGCGCCGGCCGTAGAGCCGCGGGTCCAGTCCGACGCGGCCGAGCAGCGCACGCGCCTTGTCGCGCGCCTCGGCCCGCCGTGCTCCGTGCACGAGCAGGCTGAACGCGACGGCATCCTCGATGGTGAGGCGCGGGTTGAGCGACGCGTACGGGTCCTGAAAGACCAGCTGCATGTCGCGGCGCAGGCGCTTCATCCGACCCGGCAGAACGCGCAGCACATCCTCACCGTCGAACCACACCTTGCCCGCGTCCGGCTCCACCAGGCGAAGGATCAGGCGGGCGAGTGTCGACTTGCCGCAGCCCGACTCGCCCACGATGCCCAGCGTCTCCCCGGGCTTCACGTCGAACGAGACCTCGTCCACGGCGCGCACCCACGCTCGCGTACGACGGAGCACGCCGCCCTGGAGCGGAAAGTGCTTGCGCAGGCCACGTGTCGCAAGCAAGGGCGCGCTCACGCGCGGATCTCCATCGCGTCGCGCAGGCCGTCCGACACGAGATTGAACGCCATCGACGTCACGAAGATGGCGAGCCCCGGCAGCGCCGGGACCACGGCGTTCACGTAGATCGACTGGCGCAGCGTGTTCAGCATCAGGCCCCACTCCGCAGATGGCGGCGTCACGCCGAGGCCGAGGAACGAGAGCCCCGCGGCGAGGATGATCGAGAGCGACACCTGCGTGCTCGCGAAGACCAGCACCGGGCCGAGGATGTTCGCGAGAAGGTGATGACGCAGGATCTGCCAGACGCTCGCGCCGCTCGCCTTCGCGGCGGCGACGTACTCGAGGCCCTTCACCTGGACGGTGGCGGATTCAGCGACGCGCACGACACGCGGAATGAAGACGATCGAGAGCGAGATCAGGGTGTTGGGCAGGCCCGGGCCGAGCGCGCCGGAGATCGCGATCGCCAGCAGCACCGCGGGGAACGCGTAGAAGATGTCCATCGTCCGCATCACGAGCGTGTTCACGAGGCCACCCGCGTAGCCGGCCATCACGCCCAGCACGGTGCCCACCAAGAACGCCACCACGACCGGCGTGAGCCCGGCGACGAGCGTCATGCGGCCGCCCCACAACAGCCGGCTCAGCATGTCACGGCCCTGCTCGTCGGTGCCGAGGACGTGCGACGGTGTCCCGACCGGTGCCAGTCGGAGACGAATCGAGCCCGCGCTCGGATCGTAGGGCGCGATCCACGGAGCCAGCATCGCCGACAGGGCGATCACGAGCAGCAGCGCGCCGGCCACGAGGGTGGCGCGATCCCGTGACAGGCGCCACGCGACCGTGCGCCAGTACGACATCGGCGCGCCGGCAACGGTGGACAGCTCCTGAGGAAGCGCGATGACCGACATCAGTGGCGCGCGATCCGGGGGTCGATGTACGTCTGCAGCACGTCGACCAGCAGGTTCAGAAGCACGAAGAACGTGGCCAGCACGAGGATGACCCCCTGCAGGACCGGCATGTCGCGCTGGAAGATGGCGAGGTTCAGCAGATACCCCGTGCCCGGCCAGGAGAAGACGGCCTCGACCAGCACCGAGCCGCCGAGCTGGAACCCGAACTGCAAGCCGAGGACCGTGATGATCTGCGGTGCCGCGTTCTTCACGACGTGCTTGAAGACCCGGGCTCGCGCGAGCCCCTTCGCGCGGAGCGCGAGGACGAACTCCTGGTTGAGGATGTCGAGCGCCGCCGAACGCGTCACCCGCGCGATGACCCCGAGCGGGATCAGTGCGAGCGCGATCGTGGGTAAGGCCATGTGCCGGAGATACCCGACGAGCCCGCCGTCGGAGGACGCGCCCATCGCCGGCAGCCAGTTCAGCTGCACGGAGAAGATGATGATGAGGATGATGCCCGCCCAGTAGTGCGGGACGGACACGCCGATGACGGCGATCGCGCTGGCCAGCTTGTCGAGCGCTCGACTCTGGTGGAACGCGGCGAGCAGGCCGAGCGCAATGCCGGCACCGAACGCGAGCAGCGACGACGACACGGCGAGGACCAGGCTGTTGGCCAGCGAATCGCGCACGTCGAGAATGACCGCGCGGCGAGTCGCGATCGACTTGCCGAGATCGCCCTGGACGACGCGGCCGAGCCACTTGAGATACTGCACGGGCAGCGGCTTGTCGAAGCCGTACGCCCGCTTGGTGTCTTCGATCTGCTCCTTGCTCGCGTCGACCGGCAGGATGGCGGAGATCGGGTCGCCCGGGGCGAGATGCACCATCGCGAACACGATGATGCTCGCCCCGAGCAGCGTCGGAATCGCGAGCAGGAGCCGCCGGCCGACGTAGCCCCACATCGTGGGCTACTTGGCGACGCTCACCTGCGTGAGGTCGACGAACCAGCTCTGCGGCGGCACGAAGCCCTTCACCTTCGGGCTCATCGCCCGCGGGTTGAGGTCGTGGACGACGAAGATCCACGGCGCTTCGTCGACGACCACCTCGTGGACCTTCGCCAGGATCGCGTCCTGCTTGGCAAGGTCGAACGTCTTCTCCGCCTCGTCGAGCAGCTTGTCGGACTCCGGATTGACGAACGGCATGATGTTCACGGACGTCGGCGGTACCGACTTCGAATGGAAGAAGCGCCCGAACCCGCTGAATGGCTCCAGGAAGTTGAAGGAGATGTTGAGGGCGTTGACCCCCGCGTTCTCACCGGTGAAGCCGATGCGGAACCGCTGGGTCAGCGAGTTCCACTCGATGGGCTGCAGGTCGACGTCGATGCCGACGTCCTTCAGGTTCTTCTGGACGAGCTCGTTCATCGCGAGCGGGAGCATCTGTCCGGAGCCCGACGTGGAGATGAGGGCGACGGCGCGCGCCGGCCGCTTCGACACGCCGTCGAAGCCTGCCGCTTTCAGGATCTCCTTGGCCTTCGCCGGGTTGTAGTCGTACGTCTCCTTCGGGTTGCCGAACCACGGGTGGCCCTTGTAGGCCACGCCCGTGCCCGGCACGCACGTGTCGTTCAAAAGGTTCTTGCAGATGCCCACGCGGTCGATGGCGTAGTTCGCGGCCTTACGAACGGCCTTGTTGTTCCACGGCTCCTTGTCGAGGCGCAGGATGTGACCCCAGTTGTGTGGGTACTTGTTGGTCACGATCTGGAAGCCGCCGCCCTTCAGTTGTGCGATCGAGTCCGGCGGCGGCACCTCGATCCAGTCGACCTGCCCGCTGCGGAGCGCGGCCAGACGCGTGGTGGGCTCGGGCATCGGGAGCAGCACGACCTTGTCGACCTTCGGCGTGCGCTTCGGATCCCAGTAGCCCTTGTTCGCTTCGAGCTCGAGCCGCTCGCGCGGCACGAAGCGCGTGACCCTGAACGGTCCGGTGCCCGACGGTTGCTCCGCGAACTTGCGCCAGTCCTTCACCTTGTCCCACTGCGCCGGCGAGACGATCACCATGTAGACTATCTGGTACGGCACGAAGCTCGTGACGGTCGGGGTCTCGAGCTCGATCGTGTAGTCGTCGAGCTTCTTCATCGCTTTCAGGGCGGAGAGGCGCCAAGAAATCTGCGCGGAGCCGTACTGGTCGAACTGGGCCGCCTGCTTGTTCTTGATGGAGTCGAACGTGAACAGCACGGAGTCTGCGTTGAAGGCGCTGCCGTCGTGGAACTTCACGTTCTTGCGCAGCTTGAAGATCCACTTCTTCGGATCGCTCTTGCTCACCTCCCAGGATTCCGCGAGCCCGGGCACCAGCGAGGGGAGCTTGTCGCTCCTCGAGAGGTCCCAGTTGATCAGCGGCTCGTAGATCTGGTAGCCGACGAAGCGGAAACCCTCGAAGCCGTTGTCCGTCTGGCCGCCCGTGTAAGGGATGTCGGCCGCGGTCATGCCGATGCGCAAGGTGCCTTCCGCCGAAGCGCCGCTCGCGAGCGCGAGCGACAGCACGGCGACGACGAGGAAGCCGATGAATCGTGTCATGACGATCCTCCTTTGGACATGACGCCGAGGGCCGGCGCGAATCGTTCGGGGACCAGGTGGCAGCGGGCGACGTGGCCCGCCGCCACTCCGTGGAGCGGGGGCAGGACGTCCACGCAGACCGGTTTCAGGTGCGGGCAGCGCGCGGCGAACGCGCAGCCGGCCGGCAGCGCGACCAGGTTCGGCGGCGCGCCGGGAATCGGCACGAGGGCGCGACCCTTCTGACCGCGACGCACGGTCGCCTGCATCAGGCCTTCGGTATACGGATGCGCGGGCGCGCGAAACAGCTCCCGTACGGGCGCTTGCTCGACGATGCGGCCGCCATACATGACCGCGGCGTCGTCGGCGATCTCGGCGGCCACCCCCAGGTCGTGCGTGACGAAGATCACCGCGAGCCCGAGGCGGCGCTGGAGATCGCGCAACAACCAGAGGATCTGCGCCTGCACGGTCACGTCGAGCGCGGTGGTCGGCTCGTCCGCGAGCAAGAGCTCCGGCTCGCACGCGAGCGCGATCGCGATCATCGCGCGCTGCCGCATGCCCCCGGAGATCTCGTGCGGGTAGCTCGCGAGGCAGCGCTCCGGCGACGGCACCTGCACGAGGTCGAGCAGCTGGCGCGCGCGCCGCCGTGCCGAGGCCGCGTCGAGGCCGCGATGCTCGACGAGCGTCTCCTCGATCTGTCGGCCGATCGTGTAGACGGGATCGAGGGCCGTCATCGGCTCCTGGAAGACCATCGACACGACCCCGCCGCGCAGATCTTGTCGCGCGCGCTCGTCGAGCTGATTGACGTCGCGGCCTTTGAGCAGCACTTCGCCGGTGACGCGCGTGCCCCCGGGCGGGTGAAGGCCGAGAATGGAGCGTAGCGTGACGCTCTTGCCGGAGCCGGACTCGCCGAGCAAAGCCAGGACCTGCCCCGAGCGCAGCTCGAAGCTCACCGCATTGACGGCGCGTACGACGCCGTCTCGAGTGGCGAACTCGACGCTGAGGTCGCGGACGCTCAGGAGTGACACGCCAGTTCCGCCGCGGGGCGCCGTCATCGCGCAGAATCAGCCATGGGGACGATCGTACGGAGCAAGCGACGTGCCCGAATCCATCGATGCGTTGGCGCACAGTTAGGCGACGCCCCCGGACGACGCTGCACACGAAAGCGGCGACCCGAGGCGGACTGCCCTCCCAGACAGCAACCAACTGACCCGAGGGCTCGCATCTATCGGCTCCGCAGCCGAGGATCCAGAAGGTCCCGCAGCGCGTCGCCGAGCATGTTGAACGCCAGCACCACGATGCTGATCGCCACGCCCGGAAAGATCGCGAGATAGGGCGCCGTCTCCAGATTCCTGCGACCCTCCCCGCTCAACATCGCCCCCCAGGTCGGGGTCGGCGGCGGAGTTCCCAGCCCGAGGAAGCTCAATGCGGCCTCGATGACGATGGCATTGCCCAGCCACACCGTCGCGATGACCAGGATCGGCGCGAACACGTTGGGCAGCACGTGCCGCACCACGACCCGACCCGGGGACGCTCCTATCGCCTGCGCCGCGTCGACGAACGTATGCTGCTTGACCGCGAGCACAGTGCCTCGCACGACTCGCGAGGCCCCCGGCGCGATCACGAGCGCGATGACGAGGATGATGTTGGTGAGGCTCTGTCCGAGCACCGACATCACCGCCAGGGCCAGCACGATCGCCGGGATGGCCATGGTCGTATCGACGCCGCGCTGGATCACATGATCGAGCGTCCCCTCCCAGTAGCCGGACACCAGCCCGAGGACGGTGCCGAGCAGCGTCCCGATGAGGACCGACGCGAGGCCCACGACCAGAGAGACCCGCGCCCCGTAGACGATCCGGCTCAGCACGTCCCGCCCGAGCGGATCCGTCCCCAGCGGAAATGCGGCGGAGGGCGCCTGCATCCGGATCGGCAATCCGCGCTCGTTTAGATTGAACGCGTAGGGATCCCGGGGCGCCAACACCGGCGCCAGAAGGGCGACGACGACCAGGCCGAGGACGATCAGCGCACTCGCCGCGCCGAGCGGCTTGCGCCGCGCGAGCCACCACGCCGCGGCCCACGCATCCCCCGGGGCGAAGGGCGCTCGCAGCCGGCCGCGTGGGACAGCCGGAGCGGTGTCAGCGATAACGGATTCGCGGATCAAGCCAGGCGTAGCTCAGGTCGACGAGCAGGTTCGTCACCACGATCACCGCGGCGAAGAACAGCACGGCGCCCTGGATCAGGGTGTAGTCGCGCAGCAGCACGGCGTCGAGCATCAGGCTGCCGACGCCCGGCTGCAGGAAGATGAACTCCACGATCACGGTGCCTCCGAGCAGCACCGAGAACTGCTGACCGATGACCGTGACGACCGGGATGAAGGCGTTCTTCATCGCGTGCCGCACGATCACCGCGCGCTCGCGCGCACCCTTGGCCCGCGCGGTGCGGATGTAGTCCTGCCGCAGCACCTCGAGCAGCGACGAGCGCGTCATCCGCATCGACACCGCCGCCAGCCGCGCCCCGATGATGAGCGCCGGAATCAGGAGCTGGCCGAGACAGCGCGCGGGATCCTCCCAGAGCGGCGCGAAGCCGACGGGCGGGATCCACTGGACCCAGATCGCGAGGAATGTGATGACCACAGTGGCCAGCCAGAAGTCCGGGAGCGACAGGCCCAGGACGGCGAAGAAGCGCGCGAGGTAGTCGCTCGCGGTGTCCTGCTTGACCGCCGAGAGCACACCGATCGGCAGCGCGATCAGCAGGGCGACGACGATCGACATCACAGCCAGGTGTGACGTCAGGCTGATGCGCTTGCCAAGCTCGGACGTCACGGACCGTCGCGTGATCAGCGAGCGGCCGAGGTCGCCGTGCAGGGCCCCCGTGATCCAGGTACGGTACTGGGCCAGGAACGGCCGCTCGAGGCCGAGCTCCTGGCGGGCGCGCGCCAAGGTCTCGGGGCTGGGGGCGGCGGCCTGATCGAGCTGCATGATGACGGCGTCACCCGGCAGAATGCGCACGAGCGAGAAGATGGCCAGGGAGACGAGCCACAGCACCAGCAGTCCCTGCAGGACGCGGCGCGCGACGTACGTCCGCATCGCTCTCGCCGCTACTGAGCGAACTTCTCGAATTTCCGGCTCGGCGCCTTCTCCGTCATCCAGGCCGTCTTGGCCTCATAGGAACAATACCCGGGGAACCAGCAATAAGGGTTCGCACCTGCGTGCACGTACGACTGAGCGATACGGTAGTGCGGGGGCACGATCGTGGTGATGCGGTAGACGTTCTGTCGCAGGTGGTCCCAGATCGCGCGCTGGATGGCCGGCCGCTTCTCCCCGGGATCCAGGCGCCACGTGGTGAGCAGATCGTCCAGCTTCGGGTCGCTGATCCCTTCCCGATTGATCGTCCGGGGGAACGACGAGTGGTAGCGCAGGTACACCCAGTCCATGAAGCTCGGCCCTGCGCCGATCGGGCTGAAGGCGGCCAGCGTGTGCGTGAAGGGCTGGACGCCGGCGGCCTTCGCGATCCAGGTCGACGTCTCCAGCTGCTTGAGCTTCACGCGGACGCCCACGTCGCCGAAGAATCGCGCGACGAGCTGGGCGAATTCGTTGAAGGTCCAGCCCTGGAACTCGGCCCACTCCAGCTCCATGTCGAAACCGTTCGGGTAGCCCGCCGCGGCCAGGAGCTCCTTGCCCTTCTTGACGTTGTGCTCGTAGTTGGGGCCGAGACTGGCGTACGTGTAGTCCGCGCGCTTGGTGTAGCCGGCGAGGGCCCAGGGGAACGGCCCGTACAGCGCGGCGTCGCCCCGGTTGATCACTTCCGCCACGACGTCGCGGTTGATGGCCATCGAGAGCGCCTGGCGGACGCGCACGTCGCTGTAGGGCTTCTTGTCGAGCGCCATGCTGACGCCGTAGTCGCCCCATCCGAACGAGGGCACGCGGTAGAGCGCGAGATCGGGGACGGTCTTCATCAGCGCATAGAGCACGTCCAGGGTCGAGACGCGCATCAAGTCCAGCTGCCGGGTGCGGAAGAGCGCGGTGTCCGTCGCGGGATCTTTGGTGAAGAACAAGCGCACCGCATCGACGTAGGGCAGCTGGCGGCCCTCGTGGTCCTTCAGATAGTAGCTGGGATTCCGCACGAGCAATGCGCCCTCACCGGGTGAGAACTCCTTCAGCATGAACGCGCCGGTTCCGATGGGATTCTCGGCCAGCCCACCAGGCGCCTCGACGGCCTCGCGCGGCACGATGACCGGCGACAGCGAGTCGACGACGTTGAGGTAGAACCGCGGATCGGGCATCGACAGCTCGAACCGCACGGTGTACTTGTCGACGACCTGGATCGTCTTGACCAGAGCGGCGCGCGTGGAGTACTGCGCCTTGTCCTTCAGCAGCTCGTAGGAGTACTTCACGTCCTCGGCGGTCATCTCGCGGCCGTTGACGGGCGGCCGGTTGTGAAACCGGACGCCTTGGCGGAGCTTGAAGATCCACGTCGAGGGATTCACCATCTCCCAGCTCGTGGCCAGGGTCTTGCGGATCGTCGGCGTTCGCTGAACCTCGGGGAAGTACCACGTGGCTTCCCACTCGGTGAGCGTGTCCCAGACCAGTGCGAGCTCAGGACGATAGCCGGCCATGGGATCGAACGCCCTGACCGTCGCGGGGAAGTGGAGCACGCCGCCGTAGCGCGGCGGCGAGGGCGGGACGGGAGGCTGGGCGGGATATCGCGTGTCCAGCTCCTTGATGAACGCCGGCGCGGCATAGGCGTACCCTTGCGCATCGCCGGATGTCGCGGTCTTCTCCTGTGCCGTGGCTGCGAAGGGGTACCACGCGAGCACGATCAGCGCGAGGCTGCGGGTGAGGAGCGACAGGACCGTGTTCATCTCTCTACTCCTTCTACGGAGTGAGGATCACGATGATCGCGAGGACCCCACACCGCGGCGCGAGAGCCGGACCGTCGAGAAAGCGGGACCGATGCTACGTCGGCGCGCAGGAACGGTCAAGCCGAAGCGGGAAGCCGCAGCCTCCGAGGCAGCCGCTCCTCTGCTAGACTCCCTTCAGTTGTCTCAACCGAGGTGACGATGCGCTCGATCGCACTGTGCATGGCCGTGGCGTTGCTCATGGCGCCATCCAACGCACCGGCGGGCGAGGATGAGAAGCGGTGGTATCTGATGGAGCCCCCGGTCGACGAAACCTCGAGCTTCGGGCATGGGGTGTTGGACCAGGCACCCCTGTCCCGATGGCATCGCATCGCGACGTTCAGCTCTGAGGCCGCGTGTGAGTCCAAGCGAAAGGACGAGGTCGAAGCCAGCCGGGCCGAGACCCTGCGCTTGTCCAAAACATCTCCGCTACCCACACGGGAGACCTTCAGGGGCGCATACCGCGATAGTCGCCTCGCGGGCGTCAGCACATGCGTCTCCGCAGATGACCCTCAGCTGACATCGCAATCCACACCGTGAGGTCATGACCACCATGACCGACGAGCAGAAGCGGATCCGCGGATACCTGGAAGCGCAGGGCGCCAAGCTGGCGCCGCCGGCCATCGTCGACAGGGTCCGCGAGGCGATGGGACGCCTGCGCGCGGCGGCCCTGGCGGTGCCGCCCGCCCGGTTCGCCGAGGCGCCGGCGGCGGGCGAGTGGAGCGCCAACGAGGTGATGGCCCACGTCGTCGACGCCGGGCGCCACTTCGGTGACGGGATCGTGCGCGCGCTCGACGGCGTGCCCCCGGGCGAGCGGCGCCATGCCGACGAGCGCCCGGCGGCGCCGAGCCACAGCGCGGCGGAGTGGCTGGCAATGCTCGACCGCGACCGCGAGGCGCTCTTCGCTCGCGCGCTGCGCGCGGAGCCGGCCGCGCACCTCGAGCAGTCCATCTCGCACGGGTTCTTCGGCCTGCTCAACTGGCGCGAGACCTTGCTGTTCATCCGCATCCACGATCTCGATCACGCGGGTCAGCTGGAGAAGATCGCCGCCGCGCTCGATGCACGCGCCTGATGCGGGTCGCGATCTCGCTGCATCTCGCCAACGACGACTGGGAGCGGGCGAGCGCCTGGGTCACCGAAGCCGAGCGGCTCGGCGTCGACTGCGTCTGGTCGGCGGAGGCCTGGGGCCACGACGCAGTGACGCCGTTGGCGTTCCTGGCCGCGCGGACCACTCGGATCAAGCTCGGCTCGGGGATCATGCAGGCCGGCACGCGCACCCCCGCGCTGATCGCGATGACCGCAATGAGCCTCGCCTCGATGTCCGGCGGGCGATTTCGCCTCGGGCTCGGCGTGAGCGGCCCGCAGGTGATCGAAGGCTGGCACGGCATCGAGTTCGACCGTCCGGTGCAGCGCATGCGCGAGACCGCCGAGATCGTCCGCCGCGCGGTCCGGGGGGAGCGCCTGGAATACTCGGGCTCGATCTACACCCTGCCGCGGCCGGGCGGCGAGGGCAAGGCGCTGCGCTCGGGTGCGAAACCACAGCCGGGGATCCCGATCTATCTCGCGACCTTGTCACCGAAGAGTCTCCAGATGACGGGCGAGATGGCCGACGGCTGGCTCGGCACCTCGTTCATGCCCGAGCATGCGCGCGTCTTCTTCGATCACATCGCCGCGGGCGCCGCCCGGGTCGGGCGCACCCTCGCCGCGCTCGATCTGCAGGCGGGCGGGGCGGTGGCCTTCGGGGACGACCTCGAGCGCCTGATCGCGCCGCGCAAGCCCGGGCTCGCCTTCTCGCTCGGCGCGATGGGCTCGCGGCAGCACAACTTCTACAACGACGCCTACAAGCGTGCCGGCTACACCGACACGGCGATCGAGGTGCAGCGACTCTGGCTGGACGGCAAGCGCGAGGAAGCCGCGGCGCGTGTGCCGGACGCGCTCGTGCTGAAGACGAACCTCCTCGGCACCGCGCAGATGGTCCGCGAGCGTCTGGTCAAGTACCGCGACGCCGGCGTGACGACCCTGCGGGTCGAGCCGGCGGCGGACGATCTCGACACGCGCGTGGCGACGCTCGGCCGCCTGATGGACCTCGTCCGCGACGTCTAGCCGGCGGCCGCGGCTCCCGCCGGCTGCGCCAGCACCTGCGCCGCCGCCTTCTCGACGACGGTGCCCTTGAAGAAGTCCGGGTTGACCTCGCCCCAGAATCGCACCGCGTTCGCGAACATGAAGTCGCGGAAGTCGTTCTCGTCGATCAGCTCGTGCTCGACCAGTTCGTAGGCCTCGGGCACGACCTCGGTCATGTCCGGGACGTCGAAGTGGCCGATGTCGGAGCTGAAGATCGCGTTGAGGCGGGCGCCCATCGGATTCGCCTTCTTGTTGAAGGCCCAGGCGTTGACCGGATCGTCGGCCTCGCAGCCGAAGTAGAAGCGCGGCACGAAGAGATCGCGGATGTCGCTCTTTGCGCCGATCTTGCAGCGGAAGTAGTCGTCGAGGTCCTCGATGCCGCCGGTCAGGGTCGAGTTGGAGTCGCCCTCGAGCCCCTCGCGCCGGCGCACCGCGTCGATCATCGCCTCGCGCCCATACTTCTGCGCATAGCCGAGCAGCGCGGCGGCGTCGAGGTTGCTCGGATTCGTCGATTCGATCGCCTTCCGGTTGCGCTTCTCCCAGTGGCCGATCAGGTCCGCGTAGAGCATGCACGCCCAGCCCACGCCGCCCTCGAGGAATGCGAAGTTCATGTCGGGGAACCGGCGCGTCACGCCGCCGAAGAAGATCGCCTTCGCCACCGCGTGGCCGGCCGAGGCGAAGTGCCCGATGTGGTTGTAGCAGAAGTTCGACGGCGAGTTGCGCAGCAGGATCGAGCGCGCGCCGTTGTGGAAGCTCGGCGCGATCTTGAGCTCGCGGCACTTCGCCCAGACGTGATCGTAGTCGTAGTCGCTGTCGATCCCGATCACGTCGTACCAGTCGACGACCTTCGACGCGTCGGGGTTCTCCTGGGCGAGCGCCGGCACCTTGCGCCGCATGAGCCCGCCGACCATCATCACCTTGTAACCGAGCTGCTTGGAGGCGAACTCGAGCTCCTCGATCGCTTCCTCGGGCGTGTACATCGGGATGATCGCGGCGGGGATGAGGCGATCCTCGAGCCCGCGGAACTGGTCAGCGGTGAACACGTTGTAGGCGCGGCAGATCGCGCGCCGGAGGCGAGGGTCCGGCATGCGGTGGAAGCCGAGGCTGGTCGTCGGATAGACGACGCAGAAGTCGAGGCCGAGATCGTCGAGCCGCTCGTGCATGAGACGGGGCAGCATCGCGGTGGCGCGGTCGAGCACGTTCTCGGACGGCGAGCCCCAGAACGCCTCCATGCCGACGCGGCGCCGCCGCCGCTCGGGCAGCGACATGCGAAGCGCGCTCGGGACGCGGTCGGTGGCGGCGGCGAGCGCTTCGACGGCGGCGTCGCCGCCGATGCGCCGGAACTCATCGCGCATGACGGGGCCGTACTCGAGCCAGTGGCCGTCGGCGTCGATGATCGGGTGCTTCAGGCTGGCGCGCAGCTTCCGGGCCTCAGTCGATCCATTGATGGGCATCGCCGCACCCCCAGAGCAAGCTCGATTTGACGGAAATCATACACAAGAGCCCGTCGCCGCGTCATGCGCATTACCTGCCGGGTAATTGATCTTCGAGCCGCTCGGGTGGAGGATGCCGTGCGGGAGGATGGACATGCTGCGGGTCGCCTTCGCGGGAACCTTCTCGGCCACGCTCGAGCCCGCGGTGCGCAAGCACGTCGCGACGCCGTGCGAGGTGGTCCTCGGCGACGAGGGCGGCATCGTCTCGCGGCTGGCCGACGTCGACGTGCTGGTGACCCTCGCCTTCACCCGCGAGATGGCGGCGGCGGCAAAGCGGCTCAGGCTCGTGCAGGTTCCCGGAGCCGGCCTCGATCGCATCGATCGCACGGCGCTGCCGGCAGGCACGGCGCTCGCGAACGTCTACGGCCACGAGGTCGGTATCGCCGAGTTCGTGATCGGCGCGATGCTCGCGATGACGCGGAGCTTGGGCCGCATCGACGCCGCGCTGCGGCGCGGCGTCTGGGAAAGTCAGTGGAGCGTGGGTGGCACGCCGCCGCCGCCGTGGCCCGAGCTCGCGGGGCAGACGCTCGGCATCCTCGGCTACGGCCGGATCGGGCAGGCGCTGGCCCGGCGCGCTCGCGCCTTCGACATGGACGTGTGCGCGATCCGGCGCGACGTATCGCGCTCCGGCGCCGACGGGCTCTCTCTGCTCGGCGGGCCTGAGGCTCTGGACGACGTGTTGCGGCGGGCCGACTATCTGGCCGTCACGCTCTCGCTCAACGAGCTGACGCGCGGCCTCATCGGCGAGCGCGAGCTGGCGCTGATGAAGCCGACCGCCCGGCTCATCAACGTGGCGCGCGCCGAGATCATCGACGAGGACGCGCTCTACCGGGCTCTGGCCGAGCGTCGCATCGCCAGCGCGGCGCTCGACGTGTGGTATCGGTATCCGAAGGAGCCGGGACCGACCCTGCCCGCGCGGCGGCCGTTCCACGAGCTCGACAACGTCCTGATGACGCCGCACGTCTCCGGCTGGACCGAAGGCATGCTCGAGGCGAGGGCCGCGCTCATCGCCGAGAACATCCAGCGCACCGCGCGCGGAGA
>Ga0306920_100000917_pt1 | contig 35903 bp, 31 predicted proteins | sample flu12Cox44000170_FD_204666 | JGI IMG/M metagenome (GOLD analysis project Ga0306920, IMG submission 204666) | Lab enrichment of tropical soil microbial communities from Luquillo Experimental Forest, Puerto Rico - flux4day.12C.oxic.44.000.170 (v2)... | ecosystem: Environmental > Terrestrial >...
GGTTTCTTCTACGGTGAGGACATCAGGGCCAAAGGCGGCAGCGCGCCAGCGTTCGCGCAAGGGCGCCGGCTTGCTGCCGGCGGCGCTGGCACAGGGGCGTCGCTGGTGAGCCCAGGTGAGCCCAGGTAAGCCATGAACGAAAAGCCCAACTCGCTCTCAGCCTACCGCCCCTGCGTCGGCATCATGGTGCTGAACCGAGAGGGGTTGGTGTGGATCGGCCGGCGCCCGGATGCTCCGGCCGAGCCCGAAGGCCCCGGCACCTGGTGGCAGATGCCGCAGGGTGGCATCGACGCAAACGAGGACCCGGCCCAGGCCGCCTTGCGCGAGCTTGAGGAGGAGACCGGCATCCGCTCGGTGGCAATCGTGGGCGAGAGCCCGGACTGGTACACCTACGATCTCCCAGTCGAGCTGCGGCCCAAGGCCTGGGGCGGGCGCTACTGCGGGCAACGACAGAAGTGGTTTGCCGTGCGCTTCACCGGCTCCGATGACGAGATCGCCTTGGAGCGTCCCGGGCATCAGCGGGAGTTCGACGCCTGGCGCTGGGCTTGCCTCGATGAGCTCTTGGGGCTCATCGTGCCCTTCAAGCGCGCCGTCTATGCGCAGGTGGTGCGCGACTTTGCCCCCTTCACTCGCCCGAGATGCGCTCCTTAACCCCGCTTGCGCAATCTCGCGTGTGGAGGCGCGGTTTGGCGTGACAAATCCCGCAAATCACTCAAGGATTGCGCTTTGGTGCAATTGCCGCGCGGGGTCGCCCACGCAAATGCTGGCAGAAAAGTCCCTCGATCTTCCCTATCGCCCCTGCGTCGGGATCATGCTGATCAACGGCGCTGGTCTGGTGTGGGTCGGCCGACGACGGCCGAAATGGGCAGCGGGCCCATCGGCCCACTTCTGGCAGATGCCGCAGGGCGGCATCTTGCCCGGCGAGGGCGAGCGTGCCGCAGCGCTGCGTGAACTCGAGGAGGAGACCGGCGTGACGAGCGTCGAGGTGCTGGCGGAATCTCCCGGCTGGCTCAGCTACGATTTGCCCGAGGACCTCTTGGGCATCGCGCTCAAGGGCCGCTATCGCGGCCAGCGCCAGAAGTGGTTCGCCATGCGGTTCACGGGGCTCGAGCGCGAGATCGATGTGGCCCCACGCGGCCGGCACAAAGCCGAGTTCGACGCCTGGCGCTGGGTGCCCCCTTGGCAATTGGCCGGCCTGATCGTCCCCTTCAAGCGCCAAGTCTACACCGAGGTGGTGCGCGAGTTTGCGGTGTGGCTGGGTTAAATCCCCACCCGCCAGCGGCGGCACCAACCCTAATTGCGCGGCGGCCGGCAACAACAAGGTTTGCCGCCAACCGCCATGGCGGGGATGCCGCGTTGGGCGGCATGCGGCAGATCTTGCAAGCCAGGTCGCCAGGGCGTGTTCACCCGAGGTGTGCCTGCGATCCGGGCCTGGATCTGAGTGCGAGCTGAGCTGCGAGCTGGGCCGGGACCTGGACCAGGTGCTGGACCAGGAGCTGGGCCGGCAGCTGGGGTTGGAGCTCGACTGGGCGCTGGGCGGGCCAAACCGTGGAAACGCCAACCATCGACGCGCCGCGCTTCACTTCTTGCACGGTTGGACGGTCTCAGCCCGCCGCCTAGGCATTGAGCCCCTTGAGCCGATCGAGCGCGGCGGCGGCAGCGAGCCGGGCCGTGTCGTCGGTGGCGGAGGCAAGATCCGCCTCCGCCACGGCAAGCTCGGCGGCGATGATGGCCGCATCCATTCCCTCCACTTCGAGCGCCCGCTCCACCAGCACCGTGAGATGCTCAGCGTCAACCTCGGCGAACCCGCCCTTGACGAAGATGCGCGTCTTGCGCCCATCCGCCAGGGTCACGTCGACGACGCCGGGACGCAGCGCCGAGATGACGGGCGCATGCCCCGGCAGCACGGTGAAGTCGCCTTCGAGACCCGGTACGACCACCTCCTTTGCATCCTGCGACAGCGTCATGCGCTCAGGCGTCACCAGCTCGAACTTGAACGTACCCGCCATTGCCTGCCCGCTCCGTTACCGCGCACCGATCAGGTCTTGGCCTTGGCATCCACCTCTTCCGGCGTCTGCAACTTGGCACCGCAGAACGGGCAGAAAAACACCGGGTGGTCCACCATGTTGGGGTCGTCCTCCTTCTCGGGGTCGACCATGCCGATCGACATGTAGAGGACACCGTCGTCGTCCTCGGCGATCAGCGGCTCGAACTCGTGACTCTCCAGCACGTCCTTCAGGACCTCGCAGCAGCTTCCGAACTTTTGTCCGCCATCCGCCGACATACCCTCTCTCCCTTTCGATTATGCCGCCTCGGCCAGCTTCTCGGCCTTGGCAACCGCCTCGTCAATGGTGCCGACCATGTAGAATGCCTGCTCGGGCAAATGGTCGTAGTCGCCAGCACACAACCCCTTGAAGCTCTTGATGGTGTCGGCGAGCTGCACGAACGCGCCCTCAAGCCCCGTGAACACCGACGCAACATGCATGGGCTGCGACAGGAAGCGCTCGATCTTGCGCGCGCGCGCCACCGTCAGCTTGTCTTCCTCGGAAAGCTCGTCCATGCCGAGAATGGCGATGATGTCCTGTAGCGACTTGTAGCGCTGCAGGATGGCCTGCACCTGGCGCGCCACTTGGTAGTGCTCTTCGCCGACGATGCGCGGGTCGAGCATGCGCGAGGTGGAATCGAGCGGGTCGACCGCGGGATAGATGCCCTTCTCCGAGATCGGCCGCGACAGCACGGTCGTGGCGTCGAGGTGGGCGAAGGACGTCGCCGGCGCCGGGTCGGTCAGGTCGTCGGCCGGCACGTAGATGGCCTGCACCGAAGTGATGGAGCCCTTCTGGGTGGTGGTGATGCGCTCTTGCAGCGCGCCCATGTCGGTTGCCAGGGTCGGCTGATAGCCGACGGCAGAGGGAATGCGGCCCAGCAGCGCCGACACTTCGGAGCCCGCCTGCGTGAAGCGGAAGATGTTGTCCACGAAGAACAGCACATCCTGGCCCTGGTCGCGGAAGTATTCGGCGACGGTGAGGCCCGAGAGGCCAACCCGCGCGCGCGCGCCGGGCGGCTCGTTCATTTGCCCGTAGACCAGCGCGCACTTCGAGCCGGCAGCGGAGCCGTTGTTCTTCTTGGGGTCTTTGTTGACACCGGAATCGATCATCTCATGGTAAAGATCGTTGCCCTCGCGCGTGCGCTCACCGACCCCGGCGAACACCGAGTAGCCGCCGTGCGCCTTGGCAACGTTGTTGATCAGCTCCATGATCAGCACCGTCTTGCCGACGCCGGCTCCCCCGAACAGACCGACCTTGCCGCCCTTGGCGTAGGGTGCGAGCAGGTCCACGACCTTGATGCCGGTGACGAGGATCTGCGCTTCCGTCGACTGGTCGGTGTAGGCAGGGGTCGGCTGGTGAATGGCGCGCCTGGCCGACGTCTTGATGGGGCCCGCCTCATCCACCGCCTCGCCGATCACGTTCATGATTCGACCGAGCGTCTCATCGCCCACGGGCACGGCGATGGGCTGGCCGGTGTCCGTTACCTCCTGGCCGCGCACCAGCCCTTCGGAGGAATCCATCGCCACCGTGCGCACGGTGTTCTCGCCCAGGTGCTGGGCCACCTCAAGCACCAGGCGGTTGCCGTGGTTGGTGGTCTCGAGCGCGTTCAGAATCTCCGGCAAGTGCCCGCCGAACTGCACGTCCACGACGGCGCCCATTACCTGACGGATCTTACCCACTTTGTTGGTAGCCATTGTTCGTCCTTGCGTCCTCGTCTTTCGGCGTCGCGGCGTGCTCACGCCTGACCCGATCTCCAGGTAAAAATGGGGCGCGTCTCACAGCGCCTCCGCACCGGAAATGATCTCGATCAGTTCCTTGGTGATGTTGGCCTGGCGCTGGCGGTTGTAGCGGATCGTGAGCTTATTGATCATATCGCCGGCATTGCGCGTGGCATTGTCCATTGCCGACATGCGCGCTCCCTGCTCGCTGGCCGCGTTCTCGAGGAGTCCGCGGAAGATCTGCGTGGCGACGTTGCGCGCCATCAAGGGGCCCAGGATCTCCTCCTCGCTCGGCTCGTATTCGCAGCTCGCCTGCGGCGTGGGTGCGGGTTGGGCCCAATCCCCCTCGAGCGCCTGCACCGGGATCAGCTGCACGGCCGTCGGCTTTTGTGCAATCACCGACTTGAACTCGGAGAAGTAGAGCGTTGCGACGTCGAACCCGCCGGCCCGAAACAGCGCAAGGATCTTGTCAGCGATGGCTTGCGCGTTGGCAAAGCTCAGCTGCTTGACGCCCTTGAGGTCGACCCGATCGATGATGCTGCGGCCCCACTCGCGACGCAGGGCATCCGCACCCTTGCGGCCGACGGCGAGGATTTTGACCAACTTGCCCGACGCGGCCAAGCGCGCGGCGTCCTGACGCGCGAGGCGGGCAATGCTGGAATTGAATGCGCCGCACAGGCCGCGCTCGGCCGTCATCACCACCAGGAGATACACCTGGTCCTTGCCGGTCCCCACCAGCAATGGTGGAGCGCCCGGCTTGCTGGCAACGCTCGAGCCGACGCTGGCGAGCACGCGCGCCAGGCGCTGCGCATAGGGCCGCGCGGATGTGGCGGCCTCCTGGGCGCGGCGCAGCTTCGCAGCCGCCACCATCTGCATGGCCTTGGTGATCTTGCGCGTCGCCTTCACCGAGGCGATGCGGTTGCGCATGTCTTTCAGGGAGGCCATCGGTGCCCTTAGCGATGAAGAAGAAGAGCGGGGCTTGCGCTGCTCTATCTTGAGCTTATCAGGTGAACGAGGCGAATTAGGCGAACTGCTTGGCGACCTTCTCGACCACGGTCTTCAGCTTCCCCGCCGTCGCATCCGACAGGTCCTTGCTGTCGCGGATCTCGTGCAGGATGTCGACATTCTCGCTGCGCAGATCGAGCAGCAGCGCCTCCTCGAAAGGCTTGATCTTCTCGAGCTGCATCGGATCGCAAAAGCCGTTGACGCCCGCGTAGATGACGCACACCTGCTCCTCCATCTTCAGCGGCGAGAACTGTGGCTGCTTCAGGAGCTCGGTGAGGCGGGCACCACGGTTGAGCAGACGCTGAGTGGTGGCATCAAGGTCCGAGCCGAATTGGGCGAAGGCCGCCATCTCCCGGTATTGCGCCAGCTCGCCCTTGATGCGGCCGGCCACTTTCTTCATGGCCCTGGTCTGGGCTGAGGAGCCGACGCGGGACACAGACAGGCCAACGTTCACGGCCGGGCGGATGCCTTGGTAGAACAGATCGGTCTCGAGGAAGATCTGCCCGTCGGTGATGGAGATGACGTTGGTCGGGATGTAGGCCGACACGTCGTTGGCCTGCGTCTCGATGACGGGCAACGCCGTAAGCGAACCCTTGCCGGCGGCGTCGCCCATCTTGGCGGCGCGCTCGAGCAGGCGCGAGTGCAGGTAGAAGACGTCGCCAGGATAGGCCTCGCGGCCGGGCGGGCGGCGCAGCAGCAGCGACATCTGCCGGTAGGCGACGGCCTGCTTGGAGAGGTCGTCGTAGATGATGACCGCGTGCATGCCGTTGTCACGGAAGAACTCGCCCATGGCGCAGCCGGTGAACGGCGCCAGGTACTGCATCGGCGCGGGGTCGGAGGCGGTGGCGGCGACGACGATGGAATAATCGAGCGCGCCATTGTCCTCCAAGGCCTTGACGAACTGGGCGACGGTGGATCGCTTCTGGCCAACGGCGACGTAGACGCAATAGAGCTTCTGGCTCTCCTCGTCGCCCTGATTGAGCGACTTCTGGTTGAGAATCGTGTCGAGGGCGAGCGCCGTCTTGCCGGTCTGGCGGTCACCGATGATGAGCTCACGCTGGCCGCGGCCGATGGGGATCAGGGCATCGATGGCCTTGAGCCCGGTCGCCATCGGTTCGTGGACCGATCGCCGGGGAATGATGCCCGGTGCCTTGACATCGACGCGCCTGCGCACGTCGGATTTGATCGGGCCCTTGCCGTCAATGGGGTTGCCGAGTGCGTCCACCACGCGCCCGAGCAACCCCTTGCCCACGGGCACTTCGACGATGGCGCCGGTGCGCTTGACCGTGTCCCCTTCCTTGATGTTGCGGTCGTCGCCGAAAATCACCACGCCGACATTGTCGGCCTCGAGATTGAGCGCCATGCCGCGGATGCCGCCGGGAAACTCCACCATCTCGCCGGCCTGCACCTTGTCGAGGCCATAAACGCGGGCGATGCCGTCGCCGACCGACAGCACCTGGCCGATTTCCGAGACCTCGGCCTCCTTGCCGAAATTCTTGATCTGCTCTTTCAGGATCGCTGAGATCTCTGAGGCGCGGATGTCCATCAGCCAATACCTCTCATGACGACTTTGAGATTGTTGAGCTTGGTCCTGAGCGAGCTGTCGATCATGCGGCTGCCGACCTTGACGATGAGGCCGCCGAGCAGGTTGGGATCAACGCGCGTATTGATGCGCACGTTCTTGCCGATCGTGGTGCGCAGGGTATCGGACAGCGCCTGCATCTGCGCAGGCGTCAACGGGTGCGCGGAGGTGACGTCGGCGTTGACCTCCCCGCGCTCGCGCGCCAGGAGCGCGCGAAAGGCCTTGATCATGTCCGCCAACGCGAACAGGCGCCGGTTGCGGACGATCAGGTTGACGAAATTGCCCGCAAGGCCGGCGATGCCCGCCTTGGCCAGCAAGGCACCGAGCCCCTTGGCTTGATCATCCGCGGTTATCACCGGGCTGAGGACAAGCCGGCGAAGGTCGGCGCTCTCCTCGAGCATGCGCGCGAGCGTGGCAAGATCGCGCTCCACCTGATCGAGCTGCCGGCGATCCCTGGCAAGCTCGAACAGGGCGACCGCATAGCGCCCGGCCATGCTCGCCATCATGGGATCGTCGCTCGACACGTGCAAGCTCTCGCCAGGGAACAAACGGGGACGACCCGTCCCGCATCGCGTGCCGCCGGGCCCAATGCGTCGCCTGCGCTCGCTGCCGCGGGCATCCCCTTCGAGACCCGCGCATACCATGCGCCGCCGGGCACATCAACCACGGGCGTGGGTATAGAAATGGACGCCTCGCCGCACCCGTGCCCTGCCTCCGTCCCACCCTCGCCACACGAACGAGCTACCAGGAGCCGCATGCGAGGGAGCGTTCGGGCCCGCGACGCTGCCGCACGGCCGTCCGGGCGCCTCCAAGTTCGCCATGAAGTTCGCCATGAAGTTCGCCATGAAGTTCGCCATGAAGTTCGCAATGAAGTTCGGCATGAACTTCCCCATGGAGTTCGCCATGAACTTCCCCATGCGCGGGAAGGAATGCGCGTTAGCCAGCAGGCATTAGGCATCGGTTGGCATCGGCGTCGGCAGTACGGTCAGGCAAAAGTGCTCCAAAGCTCCAAAGCCCTAAGGAGGGTCCTCATGTCCACGTGGAAGAAGCTGTTGCCGCTGGGCGCGGTGGCGGTGGCGTTGGCCTATGCGCCGGTCGAGGCCGCCCCCGTTGCGCCCGCAACCTCCGTTTCGGCCCAATCCGCTCAGAGCGGCCTCACCCAGGTGCAGTGGGGTTGGGGTTATCGTCGCTATCCCTATTACCGGCGCGGTTGGGGTTGGGGTCCCGGCCCCTGGCTCGGGCTCGGCGCCGGCGTGGTGATCGGCAGCATCATCGCCAACGAGGCCTATCGGCCGCGGCCCGGCTACTACTACGACGACTACGCCTACCAGGGCCCTTACTACTACCCGTCGGGCTACACCGGCGATCCGCGTGCGATCTGTGCCCAAAACTTCCGCTCGTTTGAGTGGAATACGGGGCTCTACACGACCTACAGCGGCGAGAGGCGGCTCTGTCCCTACCTCAGGTAGGCGCCTCAAGTAGGCGCCTCACGTAGGCTGCGGTGATGAGCGGGCCCGGCGCCGCAGGCGCCCGGCTCGCTTGCCCGGCTCGCTTGCCCGGCTCTCTTGCCCGGCTCTCTTGCCCGGCTCTCTTGCCCGGCTCTCTTGCAAGGTGTGCTCTTGGCGCTATGGCCAGCCGCCGGCGGCCTTCGCATAATGGTTAATGATTCGTTAACGATGGTCTTCGCGCTCGAGGCTTTCGGTCGCGCGTAGCTCTTTGCGTGTCGGCCCAATCGACGGGCGGCGATGTGGCGGGCAGGCGCTAAGGGCGGTCAAGGCAGGCTGCGCGGGGAGTTGGCCCTGCTCCTGCTGCTCAGCTCTCTTCTCGTGGCGGCCCTTCTGGTGGCTGTTCTCGAGGGTGCAAGCATGCCGCGCGCGGGCATATCGCGGGCCATGCTCCTCATCGCGCTGACAGCAGGCGCCACGGCGCTCGCCGTCTTGGCGGCCTACCGCAGTCTGCGCGCTGGCCCGGGGGAGCCCCGCGGCAGTGCCCAGGAGGTTGCCGAGCTGCGCAAGAACCTGTTGAGCGCGGAGGCCATCATCAAGGCCGAACCGCAGGTGCTGGTGTTCTGGGAGCAGGGGCAGGGCGTACGCGTCATGACGCACACGTTGGCAACCATTCCGGGGTTGCCGCAGCAGCACGCGGAGCTGCTGCGATTCGGGCGATGGCTCGATCCGGCATCCGCCCAGGAGCTCAAGCGGGGGCTCGATGCCCTCTTCGCCGACGGCGCCCCGTTCAGCTCGCTGTTGAAGACGTCGGCGGGCGGACACGTGGAGGCAGACGGCCGCGCGGCGGGCGGGCGGGCGATCCTGCGCGTGCGTGACGTGGCCGGGCGCAAACGCGATCTCGCCCGCATTCTCGACCAGCACCGCCAGCTCGTGCGCGACACCCTGGCTGGACGCACGCTGCTTGATGCTCTTCCCATGCCGGCCTGGTTGCGTGGCGCCGATGGCCGTTTGCAATGGGTCAACGAGGCCTACGTGAAAGCCGTGGAAGCCGGCAGCGAGGCGGAGGTCCGCGAGCGCCAGATCGAGCTCTTGGAGACGCGCCAGCGCGAGGCCGTGAGCGCGGCGCTGGTCAAGGGCACCGCCTATCGCGAGCGCGTGCACCTCATCAGCGGCGGGGCGCGCAAGGCGCATGACGTGGTCGTCATCCCGCTCGATGGAGCAAGCGTTGGGGCGGCCATCGACGTCGCGGCGCTGGAGACGGCCCAAGGCGAGCTCGTCCGTCACGTTGCCGCCTACGAGCGAACCCTCGACCGGGTCGCCACCGGGGTCGCCATCTTCGGCCCCGACCAGCGGCTGACGTTCTTCAACGAGGCCTATCGCGCCCTGTGGCAGCTCGACGCCGACTGGCTCGCCACCAAGCCCAGCGACGGCGAGCTGCTCGACCGTCTGCGCGAGCTGTCGCGCCTGCCTGAGGTGGTGAATTACCGCGACTGGAAGGCCAAGATTCTGGCGGGCTACAAGACCGGCACCGAATACGAGGACTGGTGGCACCTGCTCGATGGGCGCACCATCCACGTGGTCTCCGCCCAGCGCCCGGACGGCGGACTTACCTATCTCTACGATGACGCCACCGAGCGCTTCGCGCTCGAAAGCCGCTACAACGCTCTGATCGACGTGCAGCGCGAGACGCTCGACAGCCTCAAGGAGGGCGTGGCGGTGTTCGCTACCGACGGGCGGCTCAAGCTATTCAATTCGGCCGTGCTGCAAATCTGGCGCCTGCCGCGCAGCACGCTGAAGGAGGGGCCGCACATCGACAAGATCATCGCGCTTTGCAGCTCTCTCTACGACGATATGGCCACCTGGGCCCGCATCAGCCGGGCGGTCACCGGAATTTCCGACCGGCGCCAGCCGGTGGGCGGGCAAATGCTGCGCCCCGACCACAGCGTCATCGACTTTGCCGTGTCGCCGCTGCCCGATGGTGCCACGCTCATCACATTCGTCGACGTCACCGACAGCAAGCGCTACGAGCAGACGCTGATCGAGCGCAACGAGGCCCTGGTGGCGGCCGACCGTCTCAAAAGCCACTTCATCAGTCACGTGTCCTATGAGCTTCGAACTCCGCTCACCAACATCATCGGCTTCAGCGAGCTCATGTCGAGCCCGCGCACCGGCGAGCTCAATGGCAAGCAGCGCGAATACCTCAACGACATCTCCGCCTCCTCGCGCACGCTGCTCGCCATCATCAACGACATTCTCGACCTCGCCACCATCGATGCGGGTGCGCTGGAGCTGAAGCTGGCTCCGGTCAAGGCCAAGGACCTGGTCGACACCGCCATTCTCGGGGTGCGCGACCGCGCCAACCGCGCGCGCCTCAATCTGGACATTGCCATTGCCGAAGATGCCGTCGAATTCATCGCCGACGAGGCGCGGGTCCGGCAGGTGCTCTACAATCTGCTCGCCAACGCCATCGGTTTTTCCAAGCCGTCCGACACCATCAGCGTGACCGTCCGGCGCGAGGCGGGCATGATGGCGTTCACCGTCGAGGACAAGGGCGTCGGCATTCCCAAGGACCAGCAGCAGCGCGTACTCGAGCGGTTCGAGAGCCGCAGTCAAGGCTCCAAGCACCGCGGCGCCGGCCTGGGGCTTGCCATCGTCAAGAGCCTGGTGGAGCTGCACGGCGGAACCATGTCGCTGCAGTCCGAACCCGGCCACGGCACCCGCGTAACCGTGCGCTTTCCCGAGAACGGGGCGCACCAGCAGCCGGCATCCGAGGCCGTGCGTGCATGATGGCGCAGTGGACGGGCGACCTCGATGAGACCGGCCTCGTCCGGCTGGCCGAGCTCATGGCGCTCAAGCTCTGCCGCGGCGACCTGATCGGGCTCGGGGGCGAGGTGGGCGCTGGCAAGACCACGCTGGCGCGCGCCCTGATCGGCGCCCTCATGGGCGAGGGGAGGGCCGAGGTGCCAAGCCCGACCTTCTCGCTGGCGCAAACCTACGAGACGCCGCGCCTCACCCTGACGCACTTCGATTTTTATCGCCTGGCTTCCGCAGATGAGGCGCGGGAGGTGGGTTTGGATGCGGCACTTGCCGACGGCGCAGCGATCGTGGAATGGCCCGATCGGGTCGCCGAACTTTTGCCCGAGAGCCGCTACCAGATCGATCTTTCTGAGATCGCCGACCCGGCGATGCGCCGCCTCACGCTGCGTGGCTTCGGCGGCGCGAGCCTGCGGGTTGGGCGCATCTGTGAGCTGATGGCGTTTCTGAAGAGGTATCCGCGCCGGCGGGGAGCCCGCATCGCCTATCTAGAGGGCGATGCCTCGACCCGCAGCTACGCGCGCCTGTTCGCGGCCGACGGCACGGCAATCCTGATGGATGCACCGATTGCGCCCGACGGTCCGCCGATCAGAGAAGGAAAATCCTATAGCCGCATCGCCCGGTTGGCCGAGAACATGGTGCGCCCGTTCGTGGCGGTGGGCGCCGCGCTTAGAGGCGCAGGCTTGAGCGCACCCGCGGTGGAGGCCTTCGATCTCGACAAGGGCATCCTCCTCATCGAGGACCTTGGCGATCGGGTGTTCACCGCTGAGGTGGCTGGCGGGGCTTCGCAATCCGAGCTGTGGCGCGCGGCGGTCGATGCGCTCCTCAGGTTGCGTCTCCTGCCGCTGCCGCCGAGCCTGCCGCTCCCCGATGGCTCCGCCTACGCGTTGCCGCGGCGCGACCGGGCGGCCTTCGAGATCGAGATCGAGCTGCTCCTCGATTGGTACTGGCCAGCGCTCAAGGGCGGGCCGGCGTCGGGCGCGGTGCGCGCCGAGTTCATGGACCTGTGGTCCCCCGTCATCGACCGCCTGTTGGCACTCCCCGGCGGCTGGTTCCTGCGCGACTATCATTCGCCCAACCTCATGTGGCTGCCTGAGCGTGAAGGTGTGGCCCGCGTCGGCATCCTCGATTTCCAAGATGCGCTCCAGGAGCATTTTGCCTTCGATCTCTTATCCCTGCTCCAGGATGCGCGCACCAGCGTGCCGGCCGCGCTCGAAAGCGAGCTTTTCCAGCATTATTGCGCCGAGGCCGCGGCGCGCGAGCCCGCCTTCGAGGCCCGCGCCTTTGCCGCGGCCTATGCCGACTTCGGCGCCCAGCGCAACACCCGCCTCCTAGGGCTCTGGCTGCGCCTCCTGCAGCGGGACGGCAAACCGCAGTACCTGCAGAATATTCCGCGCACCTGGGGATATCTCGAGCGAAACCTGCGGGCGCCCGCGCTCGATGGCCTCAGCGCATGGTACGATCGCCATTTCCCGCCAGAGTTGCGCTCCGGCACGCTGCCGGGCTGAGGACGGACGAGGGGGTTGCGGGATGGCCGGCACGCTGAACACGGCGATGGTCCTGTGCGCCGGGCTTGGCACGCGGATGGCGCCCGCCGACAACGGGCGTCCCAAACCTCTGATGCCGCTGCGGGGCAAGGCGCTGCTCGATCACGTGCTCGACCGCCTGGCGGCGGCGGGCGTCACGCGCGCCGTCCTCAACGTTCACCACAAGGCCGACCAGATCGAGCTGCATGTGCGCGAGCGCAAGACGCCCGCCATCTTGTTCTCGGACGAGCGCACGGGTCTTCTCGACACCGGCGGCGGCGTCAAGAAGGCATTGCCGCGGCTCGGTCCCGGCGCCTTCTTGATTCACAACGCCGACTCGGTGTGGATCGAAGGCGTGGGCGCCAACCTGGCGCGCTTGGCCGCCGCCTGGGACGATAGGGCGATGGATTGCCTCCTGATGCTGGCGGTTGCCGCCACGAGCCACGGCTATCAGGGCCGCGGCGACTTCGCGCTGGCAGGCGACGGGCGCATCCGCCGCAAACGCGTCGAGCAGGAGATCGTGCCGTTCGCCTTCACCGGCGTCTCGGTCGCCCATCCGCGGCTCTTTGACCACACTCCGGAGGGCGCATTTTCGCTCAACCGGGTGTGGAGCCGGGCGATCGCGGCGGGTCGAGCCTTTGGCATGCGCATGGACGGCGTGTGGATGCACGTCGGCACGCCGGCCGCACTTGCCGAAGCGGAGCAGTGCCTGAGTGCCGCTCGGCAGCCTTGAGGGCTAGAGGGGGCGAGGACTTGCCAACAGCGCGCCGCATCTACACGGTGCCGCCGGGCCGGCCGTTTCTCTTGGCGCTGGCAACTGCGTTGCTGAGGGGTGAGCTGCCTACTCCGGCGGGAGCGCGGCCTCATCCCCTGCAGCTCGCCGACACCACCTTGCTGCTGCCGACGCGGCGTGCGACGCGCGCCCTTGAGCAGGCGTTCCTGAGGGCGTCGGGCGGCAGCGCGTTGCTGCTCCCGAGGATCAGGCCCATCATCGGCGGCACGGAAGAGAGCCTCGGCGCGCTCGGCAGCACCGCGGATCTTGCAACCGATAGCGCAGGCGAGCTGCCCCCCGCGATCAGCGACATGGGTCGGCAGCTCGCGCTCGCCCGGCTCATCATGGCGTGGTCGGAGGCAGAGGGCGGCTCGCGCACGCCGGCCCAGGCAGCCAAGCTCGCCCGCGAACTTGCCCGGCTGATGGATGCCATGGAGATCGAGGAGGTCGCGCCCGCGCGCCTGCGGTCGCTGGTGCCCGACGCATTTGCCGAGCACTGGGAACGGACGCTCAAATTCTTGCGGATCGTGACCGAGGCCTGGCCGGCTCATCTCAAGGAGCGCGGGCTGCTGTCCAAAATGCAGCACGCCAAACAGCTGGTGCTGGCGCAAGCACGGCGACTGGAGGCTACCCCTGCGCCGGCGCCGGTGATCGCTGCCGGCGTCATGAGCAGCGTGCCCGCGGTGACAGAGCTGCTGCGGGTCGTCACCGCTCTGCCGCAGGGCGCTCTCGTGCTGCCCGGGCTCGACCAAACGCTCGATGAGGAGAGCTGGCAGAGCATCGTGCCGGCGCACCCCGAACATCCCCAGTTCGGGCTGAAGAGGCTGCTCGATGCGCTCGGCGTGCGGCGCGAGGACGTGATGCCGCTGGCGGGGCCAGAGCCCACCCGAGCACAGCGCGCGCGTGCTGCCCTCCTCAGCGAGGCGATGCGGCCGGCCCGCACCACCGAGCGTTGGCACCGCCTCATGCTGGGCACCGGCAGCAAGACCGTCACGCGGGCGCTGGCTGGTGTCTCCGTCCTGGATGCGCCCGGCGCGGAGGACGAGGCCGAGGCGGTTGCGCTCATCCTGCGCCATGCCGTCGAGACGCCGGGCCGCACGGCGGCGCTCGTGACACCCGACCGAGCGCTGGCGCGCCGCGTGGTCGCCAGGCTCGCGACCTGGGAGCTGTGCGTGGAGGACTCGGCTGGGCAGCCGCTCGGCAAGACCGCCATCGGGGCGTTTCTCGATCTCGTTGTCGAGGCGGCGGCGACGGGCTTGCAGCCGATCGCGCTGATGGCGCTGTTGAAGCATCCGTTCTGCCGCCTCGGCATGGCCGCGGACGAGCTGCGCCGCGGCGCGCGCACGCTCGAGCTTGCGGTCTTCCGTGCGACCTATCTCGGCGCCGGGCTCGAGGGCGTCGCAGCGGGGCTGGAACAGGCTGCAGCTAACGCGCGCGTGCGCAGGCGCCGTCCCGAGGCCGTGCGCTGCCTCGGCGGCGAAGATTGGCAGGCCGCGCGCGACCTGGTGCGCCGCCTCACAAAGGCACTAGGGCCGCTTGCGGAGCTGTTCGGGAGCTCGGCCAAGGTCCCCCTCGCCGCCCTGGTTGCAGCGCACAGCGCCGCCGCCGAGGCGCTCGGGCTCACCCAAGCCGGCACGGAGGGCGCGCCGCTCTGGCGCGGCGAGGCTGGCGAGGAGGCAGCCAAGTTCCTGATCACGCTCATGAGCGAAGAGAGCTTTGCGCCGCACATGCGGGCCATCGACTATCCGGCGTTCTACCGCAGCCTCGCCGAAGAGGTGACGGTGCGGGCGAGCGCGCCGACCCACCCGCGCATCTCATTTTGGGAACCCTACGAGTCGCGCCTGCAGCACGCGGACGTGGTCATCCTCGGCTCGCTCAACGAGGGCACCTGGCCGCAGGCCGCCGATCCCGGCCCCTGGCTCAACCGCCCCATGCGCCAGGCGCTGGGGCTGCCGGCACCCGAACAGCTGATCGGCGATGCGGCGCACATCTTCACCTCGCTGCTTGGCGCCGCAGAGGTGTATCTGACGCGCGCTGCCAAGATCGATGGTGTGCCAACGGTGCCGTCCCGCTGGATCTTGCGGCTGCAGGCGCTGATGGCCGGCGCCCAGCAGCGGCAAGCCGTGGCGAGCGCCGATCGGCCGTGGCTCGCCTGGGCCCGCCAGCGCAATGCGCTGGCGGGCCCGGCCCGGCCGGTGCGGGCTCCCGAGCCGCGGCCCGCGCTCTGCCTGAGGCCGCGCCAGCTGAGCGCCACCGCCATCGAAAAATGGATCGCCAATCCTTACGCCATCTTTGCCCGGCATATCCTGAGGCTCGAAGTCCTTGCGCCGCTCGGCCGGCAGCCCGATGCGGCGCTGCGCGGCCAGATCGTGCACGAGGCGCTCGGCCGGTTTGCACAGCGCTTCCCGGATCGCCTGCCGGAGGCCGTTTGCGCCGAGCTTGCGGCGCTGGCCGAGGCGGCGCTGGGGGAGCTTGCGGCATCGCCGCGGGTGGCGGCCTTCTGGGCACCACGCTTCGCGCGCTTTGCCGCGTGGTTCGCCGCCACCGAGCGCACGCGCCGCACGGGCATGACGGCGACGCTGGCCGAGGTGGAGGGCGCCATCGTGCTGGCGGGGAAGGCAGGTCCCTTCACCCTCAAGGCCCGCGCCGATCGCATCGACGTGGGCCCGAACGGCCTTGCCATCTCCGACTACAAGACCGGCAACGTCAGCGATCTCAAGCGGCGGGCCGAGCAGGGCCGCGCGCCGCAGCTGCCGCTGGAAGCGGCGATCGCCTTGGTCGGCGGGTTCACCGGCCTGCCGGCGCAGGTGGTCTTGAGCCTCTCCTACATCTCCGCTGCCGGCGGCGAGCCGCCGGGCCAGGAGTGTGCCCTCGATGCGGATGTCGTGCGCCTTGCGCGAGAGGCGCGCGACGGCCTCACGAGGCTTATCGCGGCTTTCGACGATCCGGACTCACCCTATCGCGCCCTGCGGCGGGCCCGCTTCACCTACCGCTTTGACGACTACGCCCAGTTGGCCCGCGTCGCCGAATGGTCGGCCGAGACGGTCGAGGAGGCGTGAGATGGGCGTCCTCTTCAAGTCCAAGCTCGACGCCGCACGCGCGCAGACGCGCCGCAATCAGGCCGCCGCTGCCGACCCCACCGCCAACGCCTGGGTGAGCGCCAACGCCGGCACGGGCAAGACCCATGTCTTGACCATGCGCGTGCTTCGGCTGCTGCTCGGCGGTACGCCGCCCGAGCGCATCCTGGCGCTCACCTACACCAAGGCGGCGGCGGCGGAGATGTCAAAGCGCGTGTTCGCCCGGCTCGCGGACTGGGTGATGAGCGATGCGCCGGGCCTCACGCGCAAGCTCGCCGAGCTCTTCGATCGGACGCCAACACCCGCCGAGATGCAATGGGCGCGGCAGCTGTTCGCCGTCGCCATCGAGACCCCCGGCGGACTGAAGGTGCAGACCATCCATGCCTTTTGCGAGCGGCTGCTGCAGCGCTTTCCGATCGAGGCCGGCGTGCCGCCCGGCTTCGCCATCCTGGACGAGCACGAGCGCAGCGCGCTTCTCAGAGACGCCATCGACGCGATGCTGACCGCGGCAGCGGCCGATAAGAGCGGTCCGCTGTGGCCGGCGCTTGAGACGGTGATCACCTATGCCGTCAACGATGGGTTCGACAGTGTGCTGCAGCAGGCCCTCGCCGAGCTTGGCGCCCGGCCGGGCCTGCGGGACGAGCGCGCCCTCGCGGCCGTCGGTGCCCGACTGCGCGCGCTGTTCTCTGTCCGCGCCGGCCTCACCGCCGATGGCATCATCGCCGAGCTGTCGCAGACGCTTGCCGACGACATGCTGCCTGTGCTCGTGCGGGCCTTGCGCGCCGGCAACAAGACCGACCTGAAGCAAGCCGAATGCCTCGACCAAGCCCTCGCGGCCAGTGGCAGCCGGCGTGCGGCGGCACTGGCGAGCTTCTTCCTCACGCAGAGCAACGGCCCCCGTGAACGCCTCATCACCAGAAGGATCGGCGATGAAAGGCCGGAGATTGCCGAGCTGCTGCAGCGTGCGCAGGCGAGGTTCGTCGCCCTCTATGCCGAGCACAAGGGCCTGATGGTGGTGGAGGCGACGTTGGCGCTGCTGCGGCTCGGCGCGGACGTGCTCGAGCGCTACACCGCCGCCAAGGCGCGCAACGCCGCGCTCGACTTCGAGGACCTGGTCGGCAAGGCGGCGGGCCTCTTTGCTTCCTCGCAGGCGGTCGAGTGGGTGCTCTACAAGCTCGACGGCGGTCTCGACCATATTCTGGTCGACGAGGCGCAGGATACGAGCCCTGCCCAGTGGGAGGTGATCCGCTCCCTCGCCGAGGAGTTCTTCACCGGCAGCGGCGCGCGCGAGGGGGTGCGCACGCTGTTTGCGGTGGGCGACGAGAAACAGTCGATTTATAGCTTCCAAGGTGCGGCGCCCACCATGTTCGCCGCCACCGGCGCGGCCTTCGCGCGCCGCGCCGAAGCGGCGGGGCTGGCGCTGCGTCGCGTGCCGCTCTACCTGTCGTTCCGCGCCGTCGAACCGCTGCTTGCCGCGGTGGACTTGGTGTTTGCCGACCGCACGCGGACGCCGGGGGTGACGAGTGCGGCCGCGCCGCCGCTGCAGCACATCGCCCATCGCGCGGGGCACGCTGGATTGGTCGAGATCTGGCCCACCGAGAAGCCCGATCCGGCCAAGCCGTCCGAGCCTTGGTCTCCGCTCGAGGAGGCGATCGGCGCCTCGCCGGCAGTGCGGCTGGCGACGCGCATCGCCAACACCATCCACGGCTGGCTCAAGTCCGGCGAGTTGCTCCTCTCGCAGAACCGCCCCATCGCGGCCGGCGACATCCTCATCCTGGTGCGCAAGCGCACGCCGTTCGCGCCGGTCATGATTTCTGCCCTCAAGGCGCAGGGCCTCAGGGTCGCGGGTGCGGACCGCCTGGTGCTGACCGAGCAGATCGCCGTGGCAGACCTGATGGCGCTCGGCGATCACCTCTGCCTGCCCGAGGACGACCTGGCCCTTGCGAGCGTGCTCAAATCGCCGCTGTTCGGCCTCGACGACGATGACCTGATGGCGCTCGCGCCCGAGCGCCACGGCTTCCTGTGGCATGAATTGCTGGCGCGCGCCGGCACGGATGCGCGCTTTCGCGCGCCAGCCCAGATGCTGGAGCGCTGGCGGGCGCGGGCCGATCGCCTGCCGCCTTTCGAGTTTCTTTCGGCTCTGCTGGACGGCGACGGCATGCGCGCAAGGATGCTGGAGCGCCTCGGCGCCGAGGCGGCCGACGCTCTCGACGAGCTCCTCACCCTGGCACTTGCCTACGACGGCGGCGCGGCGCCGTCGCTGCAGGGGTTTTTGGGTTGGCTGCGCGAGGGCACGCGCGTCATCAAGCGCGATATGGAGCAGGGGCTCGACGAGGTGCGCGTGATGACCGTGCACGGCGCCAAAGGCCTGGAGGCCCCGATCGTATTCCTGCCCGACACCTGCTCGACGCGATCGGGGCGCGCGCCCGGCAATCTATTGAAACTCGACGGCCCGGCGCCCTTCCTGTGGCCGGTCAAGGGCACCGGCGAGCTAGCCCCCGTCAAGGGCGCGCGGGCGGCACTCGATCGGGCCGAGGCGGAGGAGCGCAACCGGCTGCTCTACGTGGCGCTGACGCGCGCGCGCGACCGGCTCTACGTGGCGGGCTTTGAGGGCAGCACCGCGCCGCCGCCCGATTGCTGGTACAGCCTGATCCGCGCGGGCCTGCGCGACCGGCTCGAGGAGGTGACGGCGGCCGATGGCCGCACCGTGTGGCGTCTTGCCAGCGCGCAGACGGTCAGGCCCGAAGGCGACGCCGTCGAGGGCACAGCTTGGCAGCAGGAGGTGGAGCTGCCCCAGTGGGCCAAGCGGTCCGCGCCGCCCGACCCACTGATCCTCCCGCTCGCCCCCTCCAGGCTCGCACCGCTCGAACGCGACCGGGAGGGCGGCGCCCGGCGCGCAACCGTTGGGCTGCCTGAGCCGCCGATCCTGGCGCCCTCGGCCTTGGCGCAAGATGCGCGGTTCCTGCGCGGCACGCTCACGCACGCGTTGCTTGAGCATTTGCCGACGCTGGCCGCGGAGCGGTGGCCCGCAGCCGCAGATGCCTTCGTCGCCGGCCGTGCCGCGCAGCTGCCGGCTGCCACGCGCCAGAGCATCGTCGCCGAGACGCTGGCCGTCCTGCGCGCGCCGGCGTTCGCGCCCCTGTTCGGACCCGAGGCCCGGGCGGAGATACCGATCGTGGCCGAGATCCCGCATCCGCTGGGCCGCGGAGGAGCGCTGCGCCTCGCAGGCAAAATCGACCGACTGGTGCGGGTGGGCGACGCCATCCTGATCGTGGACTACAAGACCAACCGGCCACCGCCCACGGAGGTGGGTGAGGTCGCCGAAGCCTATCTGCTGCAACTTGCCGCCTACCGCTTGGCGGTCGCTCGCATTTTCTCACAACAGCGTGTCAGGGCTGCCATTCTTTGGACGGACGGCCCCCGAATCATGGAGATTCCGTGCGCGATGCTGGATGCCGCCGAAAGCCGGCTGTGGCGGCGGGACGGGGCCAACCTTGACGCCTGAGGGGGGCCTCCTTACGTTCCCGGCACCGATTCCCCCTGCCGCCCTGGCCCCTTTGCCAAAAGCGCGCCCGGCCGGCCACCAAAGGAGACCGACCCCATGCCCACTGGAGCCGCGACACTGTCCGTGTCGGATGACAATTTCGAACGGGAAGTGTTGCAGTCGTCCGAGCCCGTGGTGGTGGACTTCTTTGCCGAATGGTGCGGGCCGTGCAAGGCCATGGCGCCGGCGCTCGAGCAGGTGGCGGCCGACATGAAGGGCAAGGTCAAGGTGGCCAAACTCGACGTCGATCAGAACCCGGCGGTGACGCAGAAGTACAAGATCCAGGCCATGCCGACGATCATGATCTTTAAGGGCGGCGAGAAGGTTGCCGAGCGCATTGGTGCGCTGACGCAAAAGCGACAGCTGCAGGACTGGATCAACGGCTCGATCTGAAGGGCCGAGGAGGTCTGGAAGCGCTTTGGCGCCTGGGCCCACGCCGGCGTGTTGCGCGCGCCCGGGGTCGAGGCGGGCGCCCCTGTTCGTTATCCCGTGGTCGAGATCCCGTGTTCGACATCAGGTGGATAGAAGAAAACCCGCAGGCGTTTGACGCCGGCTTGCGCAAGCGCGGGCTGGCGCCGGGCGGCGAGGTCAAGTTCGCCAACGAGCTGATCGCGCTCGATGCGGCTCGGCGCAAGGTGATCACGCGCTTGCAGGAGGCGCAGGCGCGGCGCAACGCAGCCTCGAAGGAGATCGGCAGCGCCAAGAAGCGGCAGGACGAGGCCAAGGTCGGGGCGCTGATGGCCGAAGTGGCAGCGCTCAAGGATGAGCTGGCGGATGGCGAGAAGGCTCAGGCCGAGGCCGACAGGGCCCTTATCACCGCGCTCTGCGTCATTCCCAACCTGCCGCGCCCGGAGGTCCCGGTCGGCAAGGACGAGCACGACAACAGGGAGGTCCGCCGCGTCGGCGAGCCGCCGAAGCTCGCCTGGACCAACAAGCCAAAGCAGCACTTCGAGATCGGCGAAGCGCTGGGCTTGATGGACTTTGAGACGGCCGCCAAGCTCTCCGGCTCCCGTTTCGTCGTGCTCAAGGGCGAGCTCGCGCGCCTGGAGCGCGCGCTGGCCCAGTTCATGCTCGATCTGCACACGATCGAGTTCGGCTACACCGAGATCATGCCGCCCTATCTGGTGCGCGATGAGGTGATGTACGGCACGGCGCAATTGCCGAAGTTCAGCGAAGACCAGTTTCGGGTTGAGGTAGAAGATGTGCAACGCAAGCACGCCTCTGCTGAATTCGAACTCAATCGCGCGCGCATCCTCGATTACGCGGAGAAAAACGGCACCCAAGCCGCACGCAGCGTGACCGCCGCAGCGCTGGGTTTCAGCTACCGGCCCACACCCGATCATCGTTGGCTCATCCCCACCGCAGAGGTGCCGCTTACCAATCTGGTGCGCGGCTCCATCCGCGAGGAGACGGAGCTGCCGATCCGCGTCACGGCCTACTCCCCCTGCTTCCGCGCCGAGGCGGGCGCCGCGGGCAAGGACACGCGCGGGATGATCCGTCAGCATCAATTCTCCAAGGTGGAGCTCGTCTCCATCACCACGCCCGACACGAGCCTGGAAGAGCACGAGCGCATGACAGCGTGTGCCGAGGAGGTGCTGAAGCGCCTTGGGCTTGCCTACCGGGTAATGCTGCTGTGCACGGGCGACATGGGCTTTGCCGCGCAGAAGACCTACGACATCGAGGTGTGGCTGCCGGGGCAGAGCACCTACCGCGAGATCTCGTCCTGCTCCGTGTGCGGCGATTTCCAGGCCCGACGCATGGACGCGCGCTATCGCCCGCGGGCCGGCGGCAGGCCGGACTATGTGCACACACTGAACGGCTCCGGCCTCGCCGTGGGCCGCACGCTCATCGCGATCCTCGAGAACTACCAAGCGGCGGATGGCTCGGTCGCCCTCCCGCCCGCGCTGGTGCCCTACATGGGCGGCCGCACGCGCATCGCCAGGTCCTAACTGGCAAGCCCGGAGGCTGACCCCCCTCAGCCCGCCAACAGCTGGTCGAGCTTGCCGGCGCGGTCGAGGGCGTGGAGCTCGTCGCTGCCGCCGACGTGCGTATCGCCGATCCAGATCTGCGGCACGGTGGTGAGACCGCCGGCCTTCTCGGCGAGCTTAACCCGCGCCTCCCAGTCGCCGCTCACGTCGATTTCCTCGAACGCCGCACCCTTTTGCGCCAGCAGGCGCTTGGCGCGCAGGCAGTAGGGGCAATAGGGTGTTGTGTAAATGACGACCTTGGACATGGGGCGTGCGCGCACGCGCAAGGAGCAAATGGCCGGGCAGTAGCGACGCGGGCAGCGAACGTAGCTTTTAGCCTACTGCGATGCGCTCGCCTGCATGCCTATGGCTCGCGACGACAGCGGGTGGCGACCGCAGCCGCCGGCGAGCGGGGTCGAAGATTGCAACAGCGCCGAACTTGGCAGATACAGTGCCCCCATGCGCATCCTCCTCACCAACGACGACGGCATCGACTCGCCCGGCCTGCACGCGCTGCGCCAGATCGCGTCGGAGCTGAGCCAGGACGTGTGGCTGGTGGCGCCCGAGACCAACCAGTCCGGCGCCAGCCACTCGCTTACCCTGCACGAACCGTTGCGCCTGCGCCAGATCGACGAACGCGCATTTGCCGTGCGCGGCACGCCGACCGACAGCGTCATCATGGGTGTTCGCCACATCCTGAAGGACAAGACGCCGGACCTCGTGCTGTCGGGTGTCAACAGCGGCGCCAACATGGCGGAGGACGTCACCTATTCAGGCACCATCGCCGGCGCCTTCGAAGGCACCATCCTCGGCATCCGTTCCATGGCCCTGTCGCAGGCCTACGGCATCGAGGGCCGCAACGCCATCAAGTGGCACACGGTGCTGGCGCATGCCCCCGCTCTCATCCGCAAGCTCCTTGCGGTCGATTGGGCGCCGTCCAGCGTCATGAACATCAACTTCCCCGACCGCGAGCCCGATGACGTGGTCGCCACCGTCGTCACCACGCAGGGCAAGCGCGATCCGGGCCTCCTGCAGATCGAGGAGCGCCGCGACACCTGGGGCAATCCCTATTATTGGCTTGCCTTCGCGCGTCGCCGCTCCACCACCCAGGAAGGCACCGACCTGTGGGCGGTCTACTCGGGCCGCATCTCGGTAACGCCGCTGTTTCTCAACCTCACGCATCAGCCCATGCGCGAGGTGCTGTGCCGGGCGCTCGGCTAAGGCCGCCCCGGTCTCCCCTCGCGGGGAAAGCCCGGGCGCAGGCATTGGCGCAGCGGCCAAGGCTTAGGCCAAGGGCGGCTCGACGCGGCTCAATAGAGCATGGCGATCTGCGGCTTGCCGGGCGAGGCGATCTCCACGCGCTTGGAGGTGATCGTGGCAGAACCGGCCATGGTCGGGATGTTGATCTGGTAAGGCACGAACACGTTGGCGCTGGGCACGGGCCGCAGCGCCACCTCGATGGCGTCGTTGGCGGCCATGAACTTGGTCTCGCTGTCGATCTTGTGCCCGGCGATCGGCAGGTAGCGCACGCGGCAGACGTAGGCCACGTCGGGCTGGCCGCTGGGCGCCTGCTCGGTGACCCGCATCTCGCCTTTACGGCTGAGCAGGAGATCGAAGCGCTCCTTGCCATCGAAGATGGGAATGCGCCGATCGCATGGATCACTGGAGGCCGCTCGCGACAGCATCATGATGGCGCTGAGCGGATCCACGACACCCTTGAGGTGGTGCTCGCGCACCGGAATGATGGGGACGGTTGCGGCCGCCGCCGGTGGCAGGTTGGTGATGTTGGTGACGGCGCCGTCGGAAAAGCCGAGCTTGGTCGAGCCGACGCGCAGGTTGCTCTGGAAGTCGAACGTGAAGGAGGCTGGCTGAGGAGCCTGGTTGACGATCGTGCCGAAGCTGCGGGTTTCGCCGCTCCAGGTGAAGGCGCCGAGCAGGATGGAGAGGCGGGCATTGGCGGCCAGCGTGTAGCTCTCGCTTTCCGCCTGCGACTGGAACTCGAACGTGCCGACGTTGAAGCCGTTGAAATCAATCTGATAAAGGGCGCGGACGGCGGCGGGCCAGCCGTCGGCCGCCGCCGGCGTGAGCGACCCCGAGAGGGACAACAACCAACCGCCCAGAACGCAGCACACGCCCCGGGATAAGCACGCAAACCGCAACGCCATGGTGTCCCCTCATCACCCCACGCAGACACAATAAACAGGCCCCCGCAGCCGAGGCTACCTGGTTTTGCGTCAATTGTGTGTCCCGGCCAGCATGGCATTGAAGGGTAAAGAATTCGGGTCGTGGCCGGCCCACATTGATACGGGGCGCCCAGCGCTGCGCGCGGTCGGCAGGGAGCCTTGACGTCCCGCTCGCCTCGTATAGAAGGGCCCACGAGCCCCCGGATGCTCGCGGACCCCGCGCAGGCCGGCGACAAGGAGCTTTCCATGACCCGGCGATGCGAATTAACGGGCAAGCTGCCCATGTCCGGCCAGTTGCGTAGCCATGCCGAAAACAAGACCAAGCGCACCTTCCGGCCGAACCTGTGCGAGGTGACGCTGATCTCCGATGCGCTGCAGCGCAAGGTGCGGTTGCGCATCAGCGCCCATGCCTTAAAGACGGTGGAGCAGCGCGGCGGTCTCGACGCCTTCCTGATGAAGGCCAACGACGAGGAGCTGTCGCAGCGCTGCCGCAAGCTCAAGCGCGAAGTCAAGAAGGCGCAGACCGAGCAGGCGACCGCGGCTTAGGCGCGAGGGTGCACCTGCGGTCGTAGGCGTCGACCAGATCAACCCGAGGGGGCGCCAAGCTCCATCTCCATGCGCACCTCGGTGCGCTGGGCGCCCCAGACAGGTCCGGTCTTTGTTTCGCTGACGCGGAACCCGGCGCGCTCGTAGAGCCTGCGCGCGTCGACCAGGTCGGCGAAGCTCCATAGAAAGACGCGCGAGAAGCCGCGCTCCTTCGCGTAGGCCAGCGCTGTTTCGAGCAGGCGACGGCCAAGGCCGATCCCGCGCGCCTCGCGCACGAGCACAAAGGAGCGCAGCTGACCCACATTCTCCCCGGCGTCCACCATGGCGATCGAGCCGAGCATGCGGCCGGCGTCATCCTCCGCGATCCAGATGCGGCCGCTGCCGGCGAGCACGCATTCGGCGAGCGGTTTGGCGACGTAAGGCTCGAAGGTGGTGTCGAGACCCCACTCGCGCGCATAGATCAGTCCATGCAGGTGCACGACCATGCCCAGATCGCCCGGCTTGAGCTCGTGGCGGATGCGATAGGCGCGCGCGTCCGGAGCCATCTGGCGTCAATCCTCTCTGAGCGAACTGCAGCGACACCCGTGCGCTGCGCACGGCCATTGAAACGGTCCTCGCAGAAGAGCGAAGTTTAGGCGCCGGGCCGGCGGGGCAGCTCAAGCCCTTCCATGTTGTCGATCCGCCGCCGACCCATTGTCGACCCGTGTCGATCTCGAAACTGGAATGGGCCTTGATCCGCGTGCGCCATCTTGCCCGATGCCAGATGGCGCAGACCCATCTTGACGCCCCGGCGCAACGCGCGCTTGGCCCTAATATCCCAACTTACGACAGTTTGCGGCGGTGCGAGGGCGGGGGAGCGCGCCGCGGCTCGGGGCCACTCTCCTCGAACAGCTCCACCAGCTTGTCGGTCATGGCGCCGGCGAGCTCGGAGGGATCGGTGATGGTAACGGCGCGCCGGTAGTAACGCGTCACGTCGTGGCCGATGCCGATGGCGATGAGCTCGACGGAGGAGCGCGTCTCGATCTCCTCGATGACTTGGCGCAGGTGGCGCTCCAAATAGCAGCCCGTGTTCACGGAGAGCGTTGAATCGTCCACCGGCGCGCCGTCGGAGATCATCATCAGGATGCGCCGGCGCTCGGGGCGCGCCAGCAGCCGCCGATGGGCCCAGGACAGCGCCTCGCCGTCGATGTTTTCCTTCAGCAGACCCTCGCGCATCATCAAGGCGAGCGAGCGCTTGGCCCGGCGCCAGGGGGCGTCGGCCGGCTTGTATATGATGTGCCTCAGATCGTTGAGGCGACCGGGATTGGGCGGCTTGCCCGCGGCGAGCCACGCTTCACGCGCCTGCCCACCCTTCCAGGCCCTGGTGGTGAAGCCCAAAATCTCCACCTTGACGCCGCAGCGCTCGAGCGTGCGCGCCAGCAAGTCGGCGCAGCAGGCCGCCACCATGATGGGGCGCCCGCGCATGCTGCCCGAGTTGTCGAGCAGCAGCGTGACCACGGTGTCGCGGAACTCGGCATCCCGCTCGAGCTTGTAGGAGAGCGGATGCATCGGATCGATGATGATGCGCGGGAGCCGCGCCGCGTCGAGCGTGCCCTCCTCCAGGTCGAAGTCCCAGGCGCGGTTCTGCTGCGCCATCAGCTTGCGCTGCAGCCGGTTGGCAAGGCGCGCCACCGCGCCCTGCAGGCTGCGCAGCTCCTTGTCCAGGAAGGTCCGGAGCCGTTCGAGCTCGTCGGGGGTGGAGAGGCTCTCGGCGGACACCTCCTCGTCGTGGGACCGATTGAAAACCTTGTAGCCGAAGGCCTCGGGGTTATCGAGAACGTTGAAGTTCGGCCGCCAAGGCTCGCGCGCGTCGGCCATTTCCTCGCCGTCGGCATCCGCATCGAACTGGTCGGCGTCGGCGTCCTCAGCGGTCTCGGAGGTCTCACCCTCCTCGCCCTCGCCGCGTTGCTCATCGCTTGCCTCATCTTGGCCGTCTTGGCCCTCGGAGCTCTCCTCGGCGTCCTGATCCCCGCTCTCGGGATCCTGCTCGTCATCCTCGCCCTCCTCCCGGTCGCCTTCGGAGAGCTCATCGGAAAGGTCGAGGACTTTGAGCAGGTCGCGCAATTGCCGGCCGAACGTCTCCTGGTCTTCGGCAAGCTTGTCGAGCTTCGCCAGCGTGCGTCCGGCCCGCTCCTCGATCCAGGGGCGCCACAGCTCCACCATGGCCTTGGCACTAACGGGGGGCAAGGAACCCGTCAGGCGTTCGCGCACCATGAGCGCGAGCGCATCCTCCAGCGGGGCGTCTGCCCGCTCTGTGATCTCCGCATAGCGGCCATGCCCGTACTGATCCTCGATGCGCGCGCTGAGGTTTGAGGCCATGCCGGGCATGCGGTTGGCGCCCAGCGCCTCGATGCGCGCCCGCTCGACCGCCTCGAACACGGCACGCGCTGGGCCGGCCCTAGGCGCCAGCCGGTTGTGCAGCTTGACATCGTGGCAGGCCGCCGTGAGCGCCAGGCTGTCTGCCCAGCCGCGGATGACGGCCACCTCCTTGCGCGAGGGGACGCGCGACGGCTCTGGAAGCTGCACCAGCTTGCCGTCGATCTCGGGCTTGCCTGGCGCGTAGCTCACTTGCACTTCGCTGTCGCCAGCGATGGCGCGCACGCACAGGCCCAGCACGCGTTTGAAGGGCTCTGCCGGCGATTCCTTGCGGTGGGGGCCTGCCGCCATGCCTCGCTCGTCTCAGTTCAACGCCACGTTGATGGCGCTCTCGGGCAGCTCCTCGCCCATACAGCGCTGGAAGAATTCCGCCACCAGCGACCGCTCGAGCTCGTCGCATTTGTTGACGAAGGTGACGCGGAAGGCAAAGCCGATATCGCCGAAGATCTCCGCGTTCTCGGCCCAGGTCAGCACGGTGCGTGGGCTCATGACCGTGGAGAGGTCGCCATTGATGAAGGCCGAGCGCGTCAAGTCCGCGACCCGCACCATGTTGGAGACGATCTTGCGCTTGGCTTCGCTCTTGGCGAAGCTCTTCGCCTTGGCGAGAACGATGCGGGTCTCCTCGTCGTGCGGCAAATAATTGAGCGTGGAGACGATCGACCAGCGGTCCATCTGCCCCTGGTTGATCTGCTGCGTACCGTGGTAGAGCCCCGAGGTGTCACCGAGCCCGATGGTGTTGGTGGTTGAGAACAGGCGGAACGCGGGGTGCGCGCGGATCACTTTCGATTGATCGAGAAGGGTGAGCTTGCCCGACTGCTCAAGCACCCGCTGGATGACAAACATCACGTCCGGCCGCCCGGCATCGTACTCGTCAAAGCAGAGCGCCGTGTTGGTCTGCAAGGCATAGGGCAGAATGCCCTCGCGAAACTCGGTCACCTGCTTGCCGTCCTTCAGCACGATGGCGTCTTTGCCGACGAGATCGATGCGGGACACGTGGCTGTCGAGGTTGACGCGGATGCAGGGCCAGTTCAGCCGCGAAGCCACCTGCTCGACGTGGGTCGATTTGCCGGTGCCGTGATAGCCCTGGATCATCACGCGGCGGTTGTGCTTGAAGCCCGCCAGGATGGCGAGCGTCACTTCGCGATTGAACACGTAATCGGGATCAAGGTCGGGCACGTGGTCGTCGGCCTTGGCATAGGCAGGCACCTCGAGGTCCGTGTCGATGCCGAAGAGCTGACGCACGGACACCTTCATGTCAGGCAGGCCGGGAACCCCGGCTTGGGCTTGGGCGGGCATATCGTTCGGTTCCGGATGTATTGCCAAGATCAGCGCTGCTGCCGACCGGCAGGTGCTACTCGCTGCATTAGCTGCGGCTTCAGACCAGCCCAGCTTGTTTCAGATAGTTATAAGCTTGGATGATTTCACGCAACTTGTCTTCGGACCTTTTGTCCCCACCGTTGGCGTCAGGATGGTGGCGCTTGACCAACTCCTTGAACCGCGCCTTGATCTCCTGGCGTTCGGCGGCGGTGGTTAAGCCCAGAGCTTCGAGGGCCTTCAGCTCCAGCGGCTTCAGCGTCCGCCGCTGCTGCTCCCCGCCGCGGCCCGCGCGCCAGGCAAAGAGATCGTGTGGATCGGCGAAGCGCCGGCCGAAGCCGCCCGCGTAGCCCATGCCCCTCTCCGTGCCGTGAGCCCAGGAGTTGGCACCCACCCGCCACGTGGGCCGATGGCCGGTCAGGCTGTCCTTCTGATAGGCTTCGACCTCCGCGTCGCTCATGCCAGCGAAGTAGTTGTAGGAGGCGTTGAACTCGCGCACGTGATCGAGGCACAGTCGCAGGTACTGACCCTCGCGCCCACGCCCCATGGGGGCGCGGTAAAGGCCTGGGCCGCTGCAGCCCTTCCATTGGCAGAGCGGCGCCTCCTGGCCCACAACCTTGGCGTGGTCGGGTTTGACGCGCACGCAGTCGAAGTATTTCGAGTCGAGCTTCATTGCCTCTCAGTATGTGCGCTCCCCGCACGCTGCACAAGATGAGCCTTGCGAAGCGTTGCGCGAAGGACGCCAGCGTTGTAGTTGGGCCATAATCCTGGGTCCATGATCCTCGGAGCATGATCTTGCGACCCATGACCTTGGGACCATGACCTTGGAACCATGACCTTGGAACCATGACCTTGGGGTCACGATCCTGGGTCCAGTCCTGGCACGAGCACCTAAGGATTTGCGTCCATGGCAATGGCATCGACGATCCGAGCCAAGCTGACACAGGCCTTCCATCCGCTGCGCCTCGACGTCATCAACGAATCGCATCTGCATGCAGGCCATCGCGGCTCTCCTGGAACGGGCGAGAGCCATTTTCGCGTGCTGATCGTGTCGCCGGCCTTTGCCGGCAAGTCCCGGCTGGCGCGACACCGGCTCGTCAACGCGATACTGGCAGAGGAACTCAATGGCAAGATCCACGCCTTGGCGCTCGAGCTTCATGCTCCGAATGAGGATGTTGCCGCGAGCGGGCCGCCTCAGCGCGGCTCCGACACCTAGATGGCCGGAACCTACTGGATGTCCGACACCTCCAGATGGCCGGCATTTGAGATCTAGATATCCGACACCGAAGATCTAGATGTCGAACACCGGATAAGCCCGGTTTAGTCCCGCACCCGTCCGACACCTATGCTGTCTCAGCTGCCGCTGTCTCAACTGCCGCTGTCTCAACTGCCGCTGTCTCAACTGCCGCTGTCTCAACTGCGATGTCCGGCGGCTAACGAGTCCAGCACCTCGATGCTCCGACAGTTAGATGCGCCTGCAATTGGAGTGTTAGATAGTGTCTCTGAGCGCCGCTCGCAACGCAACTGCGAGATCCACTCCTCGCGCCGCTGCACTTATTTTTACGCGAGTCGCTGATTTTGCGATGCGATGCGCTATTCCTTGCGGGCGCCCGCGTTGAGCGCCACATGGGGCGACGCCTAGCTGGTAAAGCTCAACTCGGATCGCGTTGCGCCTTCCCAGCTGGTGTGCTCATCTGCTGGCATGTTTCTTGGCCAAGGCGAGGGAACTCAGGGAGCCTGCGAATGCCCACTGTCGGCTCGACGGTTATGCTCGATCGGCTCGGACCCAAGCGAAGCGATGCGGATTTCCTCAAATCCAAGCTCGAGGCGCCGGGCTCACGATTTCTGGTGCTCGCCGACCTCAAGCCCGTGATCCGCTCCAACCCGCAGCGCACGGAGGCAAAGCTCGCCTGGTTCTCTCGTGAGGATCTGCTCGAGTTCGGCCTGCCCGTTGCAGATTCGCTGTTCCTGGGGGTTGAGAGGACGTCGGATGCGCGCGGATACTTCGCCCTCGCGGTCACCGAGCACCGTACCCGAAATGTGCCTGGCGCCATCGAGAAGCTGCGCCCCATTGTCGACCTGCGCTCGCTCGCCATGCAGGGGATCATGTCCCCTGAGGAGCTGTCGCTTTGCGGCCAGGCGCGCGCGCTCGCCCAATGGCACGAGAACGCTCGCTGCTGCGGCCACTGCGGCGGCACCACACTCGTGAAGGACGGAGGCTGGCGGCGCAAGTGCTGGGCCTGCGGCCTGGAATGGTTCCCGCGCACCGACCCCGTCGTGATCATGCTGGTCACAGACGGCGAGCGCTGCTTGCTGGCGCACGAGCACCGCTTCGCCGACAAGATGTACTCGACCCTGGCCGGTTTCATTGAGCCGGGGGAGGACATCGAGCACGCCGTGCGCCGCGAGGTGATGGAGGAGACCGGTATCAAGGTGGGCGAGGTTAAGTTCCATTCGAGCCAGCCGTGGCCCTTCCCCCACTCTCTCATGCTGGGCTGCATCGCCCACGCCGAGACAAGAGAGCTCTCGATCGACCCCAACGAGATTGCCGAGGCGCGCTGGTTCACGCGCAGCGACGCGCGGCTCATGCTGGAGCGCCGCCACCCCGACGGCTTTAGCGTGCCCGGCAAGCAGGCCATCGCCAACGCGCTCATTACGAGCTTCGTTGACGCGGACTAGCCGGCGTGCATCCTCTCCCGCTTGCGCATGGACGCGCGCCGAGCCAGTTGCGCGTTGCTCGCACCTCCGTGGACGGAACAACCTCGCAAGGGCCTTCTCGCAAGGGCCTTGCGCTCCGTGGGGCGGCGAATTCGGGATCGCGATGATACGCCAAGCCAACGCCATCGACTTCTGGCGCGGATTTGCGCTCGTTTCGATCTTCATCAACCATATCCCCGGGATCTACTTCGAGCGACTGACGCATCGCAATCTGTCGATCTCCGATTCCGCGGAGCTCTTTGTCTTCCTGGCCGGCTGGTCGCTCGGACTCCTGGTCGCCAGCCGCAAGAGCGAGCTTACGGCTCCCCTGGTGGCGAGGCTCGGCGGTCGCGCGATGACGATCTATGCAGCGCAGATCCTCATCAGTAGCATCGCGCTCGCCATCCTGGCTGCCGCGGCCTATGCGTTCGACAATCCACTCATGCTGGAATGGCACAACGCGGCCGCCGCGTTCCAGGACCCGGCGCTCACGCATATCGGCCTCGTTCTGCTCACGCATCAATTGGGGTATTTCGACATCCTGCCGCTTTACGTGGTGCTCATGCTGGCGGCGCCGTTGATCGCGCTGATCGACAAGTTCGCCAGACCGACGCTCGTGCCCATTGCCTTGACGCTTTATGTCTCGGCACTCATCGTACCCTTCACCGCGCCGACTTGGCCGGTCCCCGGGCAGTGGTTCTTCAATCCATTCACTTGGCAGGCCATCTTCGTGCTCGGTTTCGCCTTGTCCCGTGAGCAGGGCGTAGGGGCGGTTGTGCGCTGCAATATCCGATTGATACGGATCGTCGCACTGCCGATCGTGCTCATCAGCGCCATCCTGGTGTGGTTAAATTGGTTTCCCGATCCCACACAACTTCCCGAGCCGAAGCTGCTTTTTCTCAATGGAAAGAGCTTCCTTACGCCCATGCGCCTGATCCAGTTCTTGGCGCTCGTCGCCGTCTTTTCCGCCTCCTACGCCTATTTTGCGCCCTGGGTGCCCGGGCTCGCGGACTTCCTCTCGAGCCTCGGACGCAATTCCCTCAACGTTTTCTGCGTCGCGTCGCTGTTGAGCCTGTGCGGACAAATCATTCGCTACCTCTACACGGGCTCGCTGCTGACTGATACGATGATCGTGATCGGCGGCATCGGCCTGCTTCGGCTGACCGCGGGGGTGTCGGAATGGAGAGATCGCCGTACCACAAGCGCTTGATGGCCCGCATGGCGGGCCTGCCGGCCCTCGCACTGGCCGGGACCCTGTGTCAAGGCGCGTGGGCGCAGGATCCCTCCGGCAAATCCGAGACCCCATCCGAGCCCCCTCCGGCCCTGTCGAAAGCTTGCGGCGAGGCCAGTATCAGCGTGACGCCGCTCCCCAACAGCGCGCTGGCCCTGCAAAATCGCCAGCAGGTCAAGATCCTGGCGATCGGTGCGTCCTCCGCGGCCATGCTCGGCATGGGTCACGACGGCAATCCGCCGCTCTTGGAGGAGATCCTTGAGCGCAATATCAAGGGCCTCGACGTCGAGATCATCAATCGCAGTTTTTCCGGCGAGCTCGCGGAGGCAGCGGGCGAGCGCCTCAAGATCGAGGTGGCGCTGAATCACCCCGATCTCGTCCTTTGGCAGGTCGGCACCAACGACGCCTTCGCGCAGGTTCCGGTCGAAAGCTTCGAGCAGTCGGTCACGAGTACGGTGCGCTGGCTCAAGGATCACAACGTGGACGTAATTTTGGTCGGGCTGCACTATATAAAGCAGCTGGCCAAGGATGCGCACTACCAGGCGATTCGCGCCAGCCTGCAGCGCATCACTGTTGCCGAGAGCGTGTTGCGCATCACGCGCTACGAGGCAATGGAGGTGCTCGCCCGCACCATGCGCGAGAGCGGACGACCCGAGCCGCGCGATTTTGGTTTGACGGAAGCCGGCTACGACTGCATGGCCCAGTACGTGGCCCGCGCCATCGCCGTTGGCCTGTTCGCCAAGCCGCCGAAACCGCACCCCTCGCCCGCGCCGACGCGATGAAGGGGACGGCCGCAGCCGGAATGCGCCTTGCCACTTTGAACCCTGCAAGCAGCGTCGAGGTTGCTCCCCTTATGCCCGTCACCTGAACGAGCTTGGGGAGCAAACCGCTTTGAATTGTGCCCCTCGCGCTTGCGCCGCGCGAGGAGCGCTGCCATTGGGAGTCCGCTGGCGACATTGCTTTGAGCTCGCTCGCGGTTCGCGCCACGGCTCGCGCTATTCTCGCCCCGCCGCTCGATCGCGCTTGGGGGAGCTGGATGCGTCCTCGCTGTTGAGCGAGGTAGGCAGCGTGGCAATCGCAAAACCTGCCAAGGCTCCCGTGCCGGTTGCGGATCGGCGGATCGCGCCTTAGGACAATGCCAACGCAAATTTCGCCAAAACCGCCACGCCTTAAAGGAGGAGCGCGCCATGGGCCAATACAGCAAGGTCGAGACCGACGGCCGCCTGCTGATCGTCACAATAAATCGACCCGAGGTCTATAACGCGCTTCATCCGATGGCGAACCAGGAGCTTTCGGATGTATTCGACGAGTTCGCCGCCAATCCTGAACTGTGGGTTGCGATCATTACGGGCGCCGGGGACAAGGCTTTTTGCGCCGGGAATGATCTCAAGTATCACGCCGAGCTCAGGGCCAAGACGGGGGCTCGGCCGCAGAGCCCGCCCAAGGGCTTCGGAGGGCTCACAAATCGCCACGACCTCGACAAGCCGGTCATCGCCGCAGTCAACGGCGTGGCCATGGGAGGCGGCTTCGAGATCGCGCTCGCCGCCGACATCATCATCGCCTCCGAGCAGGCCAGGTTCGCACTGCCCGAGCCGCGGGTCGGGCTCGCAGCCGGAGCCGGGGGCATGCAGCGCCTCTCGCGCCACATCCCCCTCAAGCGCGCCATGGGCATGATGCTGACCGGGCGCCATGTCTCGGCGCGGGAGGGCTATGAGCTGGGCTTCGTCACAGCCCTCGTTCCGCATGCGCAGCTGATGTCCGAAGCGCGCCGCTGGGCCGATCAGGTTCTCGAATGCTCGCCGATGAGCATCCGCGCGACGAAGCAGACGGTGATGCGCTCGCTCGACGTGCCGGCCCTCGAGATCGCTATGCGCAACCTCAACTATCCGGCCTACGTGGCGATGACCCGCAGCGAGGACACCATCGAGGGGCCCAAGGCCTTTGCCGAGAAGCGCAAGCCCGAGTGGAAGGGCCGCTGACAGCGCGGGCAAAAGCATCATCCCCTTCGGCATATCTGTCCCCATGAACCGCGCCTTGACGCCTGCGAGCCCGGATAGCACGGTGCGAGCGGTTGGGACGAAGTGCGGCCGGGCCAAGAGGGAGAGTGAAATGGCTAAGACGGGCGCGCTGCCGGGCCGGAAAACCACGGCCAAGATCGTCATCGAGCGGCTGATCGCGCACGGCATCGACACGCTGTTCTGCCTGCCGGGCGTCCAGAACGATCCCTTCTTCGATGCCCTCTACGATGAGACGAACCGCATCCGGCCCATCCACACCCGCCATGAGCAGGGCGCCGCTTATCTGGCGCTCGGCGCCGCCATGGCCACGGGCAAACCTTCCGCCTACTGCGTCGTGCCGGGACCGGGTTTCCTCAACACCACCGCGGCGCTGTCGCAGGCTTACGGCAACAATGCACCCGTGCTGGCGCTGGCCGGCCAGGTGCCGCTCGCCTATGTCAACCGCGACACCGGCTATCTGCACGACATCCCCGACCAGCTCGGCATCATGCAGAGGCTGACCAAGTGGTCGGCCCGCATCCGGGCGCCCCACGAGGCAGCGCCGGTGACCGACGAGGCGCTTCGGCAGATGGTCGCCGGTCGGCCGCGCCCGGCAGCCATCGAGTGCCCCTTGGACGTTTGGGGAAAGGCCACGAGCGTCGCATTGCCCGACCGGCCTCCCCCTCTGTCCGCCCCCGAGCCTGACGATGATGCGGTGGAAGCGGCGGCCAAGATGCTCGGCGAGGCCAAACGTCCCCTGATCATGGTGGGCGGCGGCGCCCAGCACGCCAGCGCCGAGGTGACGGCGCTGGCGCAGATGCTGGAGGCCCCGGTCGTGGCCTATCGCATGGGTCACGGTGTGGTCGATGCCCGGCACGAGCTCTGCCTGCCTTTTCCCGCCGGGCACAGACTATGGGCCGAGGCCGACGTGGTGCTCGGCATCGGCACGCGACTGCACTCGCAGATGTTAGGCTGGGGCGTGGACGACGCTCTCAAGCTCATTCGCATCGAGATCGACCCCGAGGAAATGGTCCGGCATCGCGCGCGCATCACTCCGCTGCTCGGTGATGCGGCAGCGGTGACGCGGCGACTGCTGGGTCGTGTCGGAAAGCACAACCGCAATCGTGCAGGCTTCAAAGACGAGGTTGCCAGCCTCAAAGCCGCAATGCGCGCCGAGATTGCCAAGCTGCAGCCGCAGATCGCCTATCTCGAAGCCATCCGCGCCGAGCTGCCCGAGGAGGGCGTGTTTGTCGACGAGTTCACGCAGGTCGGATACGTGAGCCGGCTGGCATTTCCGGTCTACGCGCCGCGGACCTACCTTGGGCTTGGCTACCAGGGTGCGCTGGGCATGGGCTACCCGACGGCGTTGGGGGCCAAGATCGCGCGTCCTGAGGTGCCGGTCGTCTCGGTCAACGGCGATGGCGGCTTTATGTTCAACGTGCAGGAGCTGGCGACTGCCGTGCACTTTCGCATCGGCGTGGTGGCCATCGTTTTCAACGACAACGCCTACGGCAACGTTCGCCGAATGCAGCAGGACGAGTATGGCAACCGCGTCATTGCCAGCGATCTGACGAACCCCGATTTTGTGAAGCTGGCCGAAAGCTACGGTGCCATGGGCCTGCGCGCCAATTCGCCAGGCGAGCTGCGCCTTGCGCTGCGCCGCGGCCTAAAGGCGCCGGGGCCGGTGCTCATCGAAGTGCCGATCGGCGCCACGCCCGCGCCCTGGAAATTCGTGCAGCTGCCGCGCGTGCGCCCGCGCAGCAATTGACCTCATCTGTGCGGACGCGACCATGGCATGCCTCGATCCGGAAAGACGGCCGGTTACGTGGATGCCGGCCTGCGGGGGCAGCCTTGCGCCTGTTACGGTCGCGACCGAAAACATGTAGGTTGGGATTAGGCTGCAATCGAGATCCCCAACGTGGCCATGTGGGACTGATACGGGCATTGCTACGCGAGTGTGATGCGTGCTCTGCTGCACAACTGCACCGATACCCAAGTGCACCGATACCCAAGTGCACCGAT
>Ga0306920_100000918_pt1 | contig 35895 bp, 53 predicted proteins | sample flu12Cox44000170_FD_204666 | JGI IMG/M metagenome (GOLD analysis project Ga0306920, IMG submission 204666) | Lab enrichment of tropical soil microbial communities from Luquillo Experimental Forest, Puerto Rico - flux4day.12C.oxic.44.000.170 (v2)... | ecosystem: Environmental > Terrestrial >...
CCAGAGAAGAACCTCTCGAACAATCGAGAGCCATCAGCAAACAGTGGGCTGGATACCGAGACAAAAAACTTCTCGACTACCGGCCGAAGGAGAAGCTTTTTTGTTGACATCCCCTTTTATAGAACCATCTATCTCAAGATGCGACGATTTCAAACGGCAAGCAAGCGCCTAAGAGTTTCCTCGTCTGTTCCAGGAGGGACGAACACGTACCGCGTCAGCCCGCCGTCCGCTGTTTCAAACCACGGCCCCACCTTTGTGTGCGGCTCACCCTCGCGTCGTGGCCTCGGAGCAGTGATTATGATTTGAAGGTGTCGCACGCCTCTCTCTTGTGCTTCAAGCATCGCACGAGCTGCGGCACGGCTCTCCATGCTGCCAAGTGGGAACTCCTCCGGACGAGGCAGGCTATTGCTATTGGATGTTTTCACTTTGGTCGGACCTTGGGAACCAGTCAGGCACATTCCCAGTTGTGGCGTATGCAAGCAATTCTTCGCCACTCATGCGCTCGAAAGCTTCTCGCATCTCCGCGCTCTGAATTTCAACAGATTGACGGGCTCGGCCTTCAGCGCGGTCGGCAATCTCTTGAGCGGCGCGAATGTCACCAGCAAGCGCCTTCTGGGCGAGTGTTTCCGCGATAGCTTGGGCATATGTGCGGCCCTCGGGATCATTTGGCACCAGAGCGGCCAGCAATTCGCGGCAGGCGTTCGACAGATGGGCCATTTTCGGCCGTCCGCCCGGATTCCCGCTTGTGCCAGGTTTCCAGGGTGTCAGATTCTCGGGCCGTCCCCGGCGCTTCTCACTGTTCTCGCCACTGTTCTGAGTGGGCATTGAGAGATACTATCTGTAGGCAATCCTCTAGGCAAATAGATTGGAATTGCCTGCCCCGCTATAGAAATGTCACGGACGGAAGCGCCGATAGGTCAGATCACCCTGGTGTATGCGGGTCATCCCAAAACGATCATGTCCCCCGACGGAATTTCTATTTGATTCAGTTGATTCACCGCCAGGTCCTATACCACGCCGGGGACCAAACCATCATGGATGAGACACATCAAGATTGCATTGGCCCGGCGATAGTCCGGGGTACCGTCAGGTTTCAAGAGCAACGTTCCGCAGCCCGCTCGATTACACACTCTAGGCATCGTGTTAATCCTCGTGATTATCGTGATCGTGATGATCACCACGATGCTTACGGAATAGCTCGACGGCAGACCTGTGACATTCAACCAGTTCGTAACACGCCTCATCGAATACGGCGAAAGGCGCTCGGCTGTCCCACAGACGTTGAATCCGATCAGGGAGTCGGGAAGTAAGCTCATCGTACAAAGCCGGGCTAAACGCGGCAAGCCACGGGATCATTCCAGCTGGATAGTCTGGACGACAAAGTTGCTGAAGTGCGATCTTGGTGCGCCATTCATAGTAGTCATGTCCAGACAAGCACAGACGCGAATTAAGCAATTCGATCACTTCGTCACGACGTTTCCGAAGTTCAGCCAACAAGGATCTGGCTTCCGGGTTTGTGCTAGGGATGGCGTACCGGATGCGGCCGCCAGTTAGTTCGAGCCTTCCACCGACCGCTTCGAGCCGGACGACTATTTGGCGAACCTGAGCGGTCATAGCTCTCCTTCCTCGACCGGCTCACTGACGGAAGGAACAAGAATCAAGCTGGACGAATTCTGGGGAACAAGATTATCTGTTTTGTTTGCTACAGGTTTAGGTTCGTTTTGGATTTCTTGTTCCCTTGTTCCCGGTATATATGGGGAACAAGGGAACAAGAAACGATATTTGAAGGGGTCACCTCGCCTGCCGGTACCCTCCCGAATGATCTTGTTTCCCTCAACGAGCAGCCGGAGAGCCTTACGTGCGGGGCCCGTTTTCCCTTCCACCTGGGCCTCGATCTCCTCCCGCGTCCGCGGCTCCTCGCTGCCCCGGAGGTAGTCGAGAATCCCTTGGCTGATTCGGTCAGCTTCGGCTTCCGACTTCTCCACGCCAAGGGAGAGTGCGCGCCTCTCAGAGTCAAATTCGAGCACGGTTTCTGGCCAGTCGATGCCGTACTTCTGACTGCTTTGCAGTGTTCGGTATCGGTCTGAGCGCTTGAGGATCAATGCTGAATCCACGCCGCCGAAGATGGCAGTACTTCCCAAAATTGCATCCGTCGCGTCAACTCTTTCGGCCTTTCCGCAATGGTGGACAAGCATCACATGCGCTTCGGTTTCTCTCGCCAGAGTCAGAAGGGGCTCGATCGCCTGGCAGACCTCGGCGTAGGCTTTCTCATCGCTGACACGGACAAACTTGAAGAGTGGGTCAACGATCACAAGCGCCGGTTTCAGATCTTTCGTCAGCTTGCAAAGCTCGGGCAAGGCGTCCTGTGGAGCTGCCGCGCAGTGTACTTGGATTGGCTCCTCTCCGGTCGCACCTAAGTCGGAAAAGTGACGCCTCACCTCTGAGCGTTTCTCCTCGAGCGCAAGATAAATCACCGCGCCTTGCGCCGTTTCACATCCTAGGAACGGCTCGCCCCTTGCAACAGCGAGTGCCAAGCAACGTGCCAGTGTGGACTTGCCAACTTTAGGCTTAGCGCTCAACACCGAGATTCCGCCTGCTGGCAATTTATCCGCGAGGAGCCAGGAGACTTTCTCTTCTGGCTCGTTGAGTAAATCACCGAGGACTGTCAGCATGAAACCGCGCTTTTCGAGTTGGGGTGGAGGCTTAAATTCCGGTGCGTTGCTGATGAGTTCTACAAGGCCGTCGCGCGTCCCTCCCTTCTCCACCCATTCGGTCAAGTCCTTCGCCCCAGGCAATTCCAGCAGTTTGAGCGATTCCACTCTGCCGAAAAGTGAAGCGGCGACTTGCTGCGCGTGTTTCCTCCCCGGATCATCCGCGTCCGCGAGGACAGCGATTCGTTTTCCACGCAAGCTATCGGAGTATTCCTCGCGCCACTTGCCCGCTCCGCCCGCGTTGCACGTTGCAACAAGCCCCATTTGACGCGCTGTTTCGCAATCTTTCTCGCCCTCGACTATCAGTACGGACTTTGCCTTCAACACATCGGGCAGGCGGTAGAGAACGCGTCGCGTGCCTTTCAGATTCCAGACCCAGCCGCCACGACCGTCCGGCCTTCGCTGACGAAACGATTTCGGCTCGAAGCGGACAACTTGGTACAGTGTCCGTCCGCTTTCATCGCTGTAGCTGTATTCCACGACGGCTCCGTTTGTTGAGTCGCCGTCCGTAAACAACTCCCGCAATTCAATCCCGGCCGCACTGCAAATGGCTTCCACGGAGCAACCCGCGTGACAATGGAGAAGGATCTTCCCGTTAGAAACGGTTATCGAGAGAGAAGGGATCTTATCTGCGTGAGCAGGACACAGCGCCACCCAGCCCGTCCCATTGCGTCGGACTCCTCGAAATCTGCTTAGTATCGCTACGACAGCCTCGTCTTCGGTCATTTGCCCCTCGCGGCCTGCTCGATGCAGCGATAAAGCAAGAGGCAGAAGTCCGAGTACCGACGATTGGCGAAGGAAAGAGCCTTCGGGCGGTTGCGGAGTACCCATGCGAGCCGGTCTTGCAATTCGTCCGCGCCGCGTTTAAGAGCACACTCGCGTCTTGTCTTATCCCGCACGGCGATCCTCGCGTGTGGGAATCGTGTTGCGCTCGATAAAATCCGCGACGGCATTAGCGGGGATTCGCACAGCCCGGCCGCAGTTCACGGTAAAGCCTAGTGATCCGACTAGCCGAGCCATCGGCACAAGAGCGGCGATAGCAGTGGGGCTAGTTGCCTGCATGCTTGCCGCAGCCTTCTGCTATCACGCGCTCGATTTCGCTCTGGGGTATGAGCACACGCTTTCCCACGCGGACGGCTCGTAGCTGCTTCGCCTTGATGAGCCTTCGTGTTGTGAAAGTCGAAACTGCCAGCCTCCGTGACGCCTCTTCCACGGACGTAAGTTGCGCGATACCTGCCCCCTCTCGCTCAATTACGCTCTTTTCTGCTTGACTCTGGTTTGTCGCTCGCATATGCTCTCTTCTGGCGGACACAGTTATTTATAGATTATACCAGCCACAATGATGATACATGAGCGAAGATAAAGAGCAATCATTATGGGCACCGCGTACAGCCACTGTTCGCTTTCCTTCAGCGATGCGTCTAGCACATTCGGAACAAGAAAGGCTTTGGATAGGTCTCGAAAGGTTCGTAAAATGCGGAGATTCAGTACAAGAGTACGAGGCGCTGGGTCGGAATTGGCCCGATTTTTGGCCGGTCAAGATTTGGGAGTACCCGAATTACAAACCTCGCGGGCCTCTTGCAATCCGCGAGCCCATCCCCGCGCCTTACCGGCTTCACCTGAGCGAGGAACAACTCGGGGGTAAGACTGACCTTGCCTGGCATTCCGCCTGCCACAAGCTCTTTCTCTTCTATCGAGACACCCTCAGGAAAATTTGGCTCGGAGAAAGGCTTGTCGCCGATCTTGGCAACTCCAGTCCTTTGGGGTGGATTGTCAGTCCTTCGGGGTGCGTTGGTGAAGGCGATGCGTTTCTCCTGGGATTAACGGATTTCAACGAAGAGGCGCTTGAGGCAGCTGAGAGGCAAGGGCATGATTTCCGCGTTGCGCGTCCGCATGGATTAGATAACGCCTGGCTGGAAATTTACGCTCAGTTTCCAACCGCAAGGGTAGAAGGGCGTGCCCGAATCGGAATGCTTTGGGAAGTGGGCGACTTCGTTATGTACCCACGCAACGATTTTGAGAAAGCTTTCTACCGCCTGTTTCGACAGAGCTGGCGTGCGCGGAAATGTCCACGCTGCGATAAGTTTTTTGTGGCCCGTAAGCCCAAGCAGAGTTTCTGCGGGACCGAATGCAGCGCAGGTAACCGTCTGGCATCGAAACGAAAGTGGTGGAATCGGCTCGGGGCGAAGCGGAGAGCAAAACAGCGGAAAAGGGTTTCCGAGAGGAATCGCAGAGAAAGGGAGAGCCGATGATCTACAAGCGCGGAAAAACCTACTGGTACAAATTCATATGGAAGGGGGAGCCTGTCCGCGAATCCACGAAACAGGGTAATGACAGAGTGGCACGCCAGATGGAGTCAGCGCACCGCACGTCATTGGCGAAGGGTGAAGTGGGACTCCGTGAGAAGAAGCCCTCACAGAAACTTTCGGATTTCATCGAGAGGCGTTTTGAGCCCTGGGCGAAGGCTAGCTTTGAAAAAACGTCGCCCAAGACGTGGCTGGACTGGTACCGAGTTGGATTGCGTGCGATCAAGAATCACAAACGCTTGGCGGATTTGTCTCTCGAAGAAATCACGAGTGAACAAATCGCCGGTTTCGCTGCACATCGGCAGACCGAGGGCAAGCAGACAAGCACCATCAACAGTTCACTCCGCGTGTTGCGCCGTGTGCTTCGGATGGCAGTCGAATGGGGTACGTTAGAAGTCGCTCCTACGGTGAAAATGCTCACTGGAGAGAAACATCGAGAGCATGTCGTATCAAGCGAAGAGGAAGCGCGATACCTGGCGGTAGCGCCGGAGCCTCTCGCGAGCGTGGCGACCGTTCTCGCTGATACCGGACTTCGGCCCGAGGAGGCATTCCGTCTGCGTTGGGAATCCATTACTTGGACCAATGGACGGCAAGGAACGCTCTTGGTCACGCACGGTAAGACCAATGCCGCTCGTCGCGTCCTTCCGTTTACGATACGCGTTAGAAACGTGCTAGAAACCCGCTGGGAAGCAACGGGAAAGCCTCAGGAGGGTTGGGTATGGCCTGCGCCCACCAAGAGCGGACACATTGAGCCATCGAGCCTAAAGAAGAGACACGCAGCAGTTTTCGATACGCTCGCAGCTGAAGCTGAAAAGGGAAACGGAAAGCCAGTTCGTAGATTTGTTTTGTACTCGCTGCGACATACGTTTTTGACCCGCTTAGGCGAGTCCGGCTGCGATGCTTGGACTCTGGCACGGATTGCAGGACACAGTTCAATTGCGATTTCCTCGCGTTATGTTCACCCATCCGGAGACGCGGTACTCGCAGCGATGGACCGCTTGGGTGGGCACAAAATTGGGCACACTAAAGAAAAGCAGCAACTGCCGGCGTCTTCAAAATCACCCGTAACCCAATGATCCAACGAAAGAAAGCTGGTGGACGTGACCGGGATCGAACCGGTGACCCCCTGCTTGCAAAGCAGGTGCTCTCCCAGCTGAGCTACACGCCCACAAAAGCGATAGTCTTAATTCTAAAGTATTTCCAACCGTTCCAAAAATCAAATCCTCACCTTTCAGCCATTACTGTGCCAAAACTGTGCCAAAACCGTTGTCGGCGGGCGGATTTTGGCGCAGCGCGCCTGTCATTTCGTTGGCTTGGCGATTTATTTTTTCCAACGCTTCTCTTTTCATCTGTAACTTCATTTGCGAGTATTTTTTAAACACCTGAGCATCACTTTGCCGAAGCATCTGGGTAACCCACTCGTCTGCAACGCCACCTGCGCTCAAGCGGGTAGCGAATGTGGACCGCAGGTCATAGAGTCGGAAGTATGGAATCCCAGCTCTTCGAAGCGTATTTCTCCATACTTTCTTCAAGGATTTCTGGTGCGTCCCTGAAGCGCGCTCGCTGGGAAAAAGAAATGCTCCGTTCCCTGAGATGCTCATCTGGTTTCGAAGTGCGTCCAATGCGAGCCTGGTCAACGGATGTTCGGATTTCCCACTCTCCGTCTTTGAATCGGGTATCCAAACAACGGCGTTGGCAAAATCCACTTGCTCCTTTTTCATTGGAAGCAATTCCTTGTAGGGTCGCAGACCTGTTTCAGTAAAGATGCGAACGAAATTTCGCAAATACTGCGGACCGTGTGATTCAATTCGTAGCTGCTCAGACCACGGGACATAACGCGGACGGAACAGACCCTTTACCGCTACTGGGAATTCCACGGTTGAACATGGATTCGAAGCAAGCAACTTTTTTCGAACAGCCACATTCAACATACGCCGCAGTACCCTCAGTTCTTGGTGAACGGTCGATGGTTTCACGAGTCCGCGTTCAAGATACCCCGACCTCGTTTTGAAACGGACTCGCTGATGAAGCCGACAACGAAGATAATGCTCAATCTCATCTGCCGTGACCTTAATCAACCGACGACCCGCAAATACCTTTCTTAAATGGTTAGTTACACGGACATTGGCCATATGTGTTTTCGGTTCGCGAATCGGTGGCTTGGAATAATTCTCCAGGAACAGGTCCACCCACTCTTCAAAGTCTAAATTTTCGCCCTTACGGACGATGTGCAGCAAGTTGCCATCCCTAGCCAAAAGCCGTTCTCTGAGCTTTTTGTGAGCTTCTTGCCAGTCTTCGGTGTGAGTTGATTCCTTGTGGAGCATACCGTCTCGGTCCCGATAGCTCATCCACAAGAATCTCGTTCCCTCTCGCGGAAAAACAGTTCCGTCGTCCTTAATCGGTCTACCCATTCTCCATCTCCTGTTTGAACGATGCGCGGAAGGGTTCAAGGTCCGACTTTAGAAATCGGATATTGCGACCCATTACGCGGAGATGGGGAATCTGCTTTCGCTCGACCCAAAGATACACAGTTTGAGCACTCACGCCAAGAAATCTGGCAGCCTCTTTCACTGTCAATGGAAATTCGTCTTCGGGTGTCCGATTCATTTCAATCCGCGTCAGTTGGAATCTGTACGGACGGCTCAGGCTAATTCTGGTGGCCTGATTCTGAGATTTCGATTTCGCAGCCCGTGATGTGCTGCATCGCTTCGATTTGGATGACTGTGGCTAAACCTTTCAGGAAGCCTTCAGCTGACGCTCTCTCCGCTTCTGCGAGGACGCGATATTGAGGATTGATTGTCACGCCGACATTCCCGAGCAGCCGAGCACCGCGAGCAATAAGCAAATTGAGCTTGGTTTGCCGATGCGCGTCGTTGCTCCAAACCAAATCGATTTGTTCCAATTCGAATGCGACAGCCGCAACTGTGAAAGCCGCAGCGTACATGTCCAGTTCCTGAAGCAATTCTGTGTCGCTTTTCATTTCTGAATCCTCTCCTTCGCTAGCTGTTAATTCGTGCTTATAGCGTTCGCGCAATTGTTCGCCCGATACCGTTTCGCCAAACTCGCTATTCTTCGCCGTCGTCATCTGGCGTTTCCTGGTCTTCATTTCTCGTAACGGAAGTGGGTGCGTCAGGGCGGATAAACCCGTTCAGGACTGTCCGAATTGGCTGTCCATTAACTTTTGCGGAGAGAGTCTTCACCCCGCCGCTAGTGCAAACCAGCAAATTCTTGCCGCTGCCGGTCAGCCTGGGCTTTTCAAGCAGTGGAATCGCTATTACCAGTCCTTTCATTTGAGCTTTCATTTCAAGTTTCTCCTTTTGTGTTAGTCGCAACTACAGAACCGTTTGCGCCAACTTCGGCAACGAATCACCGTCCGTCTTGCAATCACGCGTTAAGTACCTCTGCCGTGCGGTCGAGCGGTGTACCCCAGCTTCAGCTACTGCTTCGCTGTAGCCAGCACTGTGAAGCTTCACGCCATAGCTCCAGGGCGTCTCGTTGACCGCTCAGAGACTGGGATTCTGCGCCCACAATGGGGACAGCTCTTCCCCCTCAGCCAAGATTCAAACCGCAGCCGCTCCTGCTGACGCTTCTCCCGAGTACGTTCTCGCTTATCATCCCGAAGGCAAGCGGAGTGAAAAATCTGTTTGCTTCCTGGCTGAAGCGGCTTGCCACACAACCTGCAGCGATATACACGCGGGGTGACCTCACTCATAAAGATTCTGTGGATTCTCCAGCAAAAATGAAGCGGGTCGTTCCACAGTCGATGTCCTGGCGAATGCTGGTTCCCACTCCAGTTGAGCGGACGGCCACCTGTGAACCGAGTTGGGAGCTATCCCCTCAGAGTCAGCTGAAGCCACTCCCGAAAAGCCCACCAACCGGTAGAGCTGAAGCTTGGTTGTACGGAAGGTTGTGAACAGAAAACACCACCACTCCAGAAATTGGGGAGGACATTCCCAGGACTGAACGAAAGTATTTCGTTCCAAAATCAGGAAGAAAAAAAAGCCTCTCGAACACGAAGCGGTTTTTGCTTCGTGTTCGGAACTACCCCCGTAAGGGGGTAGATAATAGCAATAAAATTTTACTCTGCTTAAAAAATACTTCTTATGTTGCATAAAATGCTTAAGTCGTTTGCACGGATTGCAGAAGTCAGCCGAGAAATTTGGCACGGCGACCGCCGCGTTTCTAGCAGGCGTGCACAGGGTGCACATCTCAGTACCCCGTGATTGCCCATGTTTCAGGGAGCTATTAATCGACATCAACGTTCCCGTCGGTATCGGTATCAATATCAGCGTCCGCATCGAAATCTGTGTCAGCGCTGGCATCTTCTTCGACATCCCCATCCCCATCGTGGGTCTCCTGCCTAAAATCGATATCAATTTTCTCCAAGCCCCTTACACCAAAATGCCGTGCAAAGTCGGGTGTGAGACTGACGGTAGAACGTTGATTCCTCCTTTTTTTCTGCTCATAAGCAACAGCCAGCACGCGGAAATGGCGTGTTTGTTGTTGAGGTGTCTGGGAAATTTCCAACGGTCTCGGCAGGTTCTGGCTTATCCGTTCCCACTCTTTTTGCTTGCCCAACGTGTGTAGCGCTTCGTACACGCTTCGACGCGCCCAACCAGTCCGCTGGCACAGCCGTGCAATGCCGACCCAGCAGTCATTCCTCCAATTGATGTGCTGATACCATTGCAAAATCGTGAGAATCACCGACGGGCGGAAGGCTCGAAAATATTCAGTAATAAAGAATCTGGGTACTGGCGTCCACGGATTTCCCGTATCGCTCAAAGAGAATTCTGCCAGCGGAACTCTCCAGCGCGGTTTCCGCGTCCGACTTTTTGAGCGACCACGCTCCAGGCAAACCAGAAATTTCTCGCGGCAAAGTAGCTCCACGTATGGTTTCAGTGTCCGTGCGTCAGCTCCAGTCCATTCGGCGAGGTCCGACATCGTGGCTTCGACTGCCTTGCTGGGGCTGTGCCAAACGCGGTCGTACAGCTGCAGATACAACGTTTGACTCAATGGCTGGGTCAGCTTCGCCAGAACTTCCTCAAACACGCGCTTGCGAATCGGTGTCCAAAACCTTCCGGGAAAGAGCACACGAATACGTTTCGACTCAAACACTGCCTTCTCCTATTCGGCAACCCATTGTGGTGCTCCGCTCCTTCGCTCGTTTTCGGGCCTCGAAGCCGCGCATGCAGTTCAATTGCACGTGGGAGCCACTCTTCCAATTGCGGTCAAAGTGTCACAAATCCGTCCCTCACTATCACTGCCAGCTTCTCGTCATCGACCGAGGTGGACATTTCGACCGCCTTGACGATGGCCATCGCGCCCGTCAACTCCTCTCCGGGGTTGAGCGGGCGCTTCCTTCCACTCAGCTTGGCTTCAGCTGGGTTTTTCCCTGTCGGTTTTGAATTTCGCTGTTTGCGCGACTGAGTTTTCAACATTTCTTTATCCCCAGTTTCGCCAGCCCTCATTGCTTTCAACTCCTGGCGAATGCACATGTTTCCCATGGAGCAAGGAAAATGTCAGTACCGTCGGCGCTTCCGTTTTTTATATTTCGCGCCTCAAGCCGTTAGTAATGCCGAAATGGTATTTTTCACTGAAAGTGCGTATAAGGCGTTAGGTGTAGACGCGTGAGGCCCCCACGATGCGGAGTCAGTCACATAAGGAGACAGAGAAACATGCCATATCTCTTGCTTGAAAATTCTCCCACCGAACTCGCTGAGCACGCTGACCCAGGTCTTCGAAGGCAGGAATTCGCGAAGCGATTGCGAACCTATTTGGAGGACCAGAATTTTCCGGAAGATAAAAATTTAGTGAAATTGGTCCCGACGCTATTCAGGATTACGCGCTACTACTTGCGGACCAAAAAAGTTCTGCCGCGAATGTTAAAGATAGTGAATTCGCGAGACTGGCTGACACGAGCAAAACTGCTAGCGCAAATAGGTGGCGTCGAGTTGCCGAGGTTGCGCAAAAGGTTCATCCGGAAAGCACGTCGGAAGGGGACGATGACGAAAGCTGCCGCTTTATGGACATCACGCGAACTCAAGAACCTGAGCAGAACGCTTCGTTTGGCATTTAACGAACAGCTGATGGAGTGCCGCGCGGTGCGAGGACTCACGAAGCCGCCGTTTGACTCGCAATATCTTTATGAGGTCCGTGATTTCCTTAGGGAAAAAATGCGGAAGGCCCGAGTTGAGGATATAGACCTCATGGTTGCTGGATGCGCAGTGGCGGCAAGAATTTTCTCGCCTGAAGAAGCCGTAGAAGACATCGTTTCGAGGATTCCGATGAGAATGTCACGTGCGAAAAGGACTTTTACAAAACAAGCAGAACGGGCAGCGCGCAGCGGCCCGATTCCGGTTCTTTACGTTGGGACCCAAAATAACGGTTAATCTGGCGACTTATACATACCTACTATGGCTTCATCGTATCCCTTGCTGCATTCAGCGCCTCAATCACCTGGCGCTGGCGGAACTGCATTTGCTTAAACCAGAACTCATTCCTCATCAAGTTTCACGCCCGCTTGTTCAGCCGCTTCTTCCAACTCTGGGAATGGCGTATTAAATACTCGCGCTCGTTCCATCGCGATTCGCCCGAACGCGCTTAACATCTTCTGCACAGATTCGTCTTCGGTCGGTTCATGCTGAATTACCTGGCTAACGACTTGTCCCCTGGGCGGAACTATTCCGTTTGATTCCAGAACACGCCATGCTATCTCAATCGCTTCCTTGCCACCTGCCTGGAGCTGCTGGTGCAGAGCTGCAATCGCCAGGTCACACAAACCTCTGAATTGCGCACGCATCTGCTCTACGAAATCGTTCATTTCCTCGCTTTTTACGATGCGACCAACCGTCTCCCTATTCAGCTTTTCCTCGTTCGCTATTGCTGTTTGATTTTTTCCAAGCGCGTACAGCTGCATGACTCGAATGCGCTGTGGCTCTGGGATTCGCTGCCTTTTTGATGGCTTAAGCTGGCTAGCGAGGCATTTCGTCTGCTTCTCAGCGCTCTGGTTAACTATTGCCTTCGGGATGGCTTGGTCTTTTGGGATGGCTTTGGTGGTCACGGGCACACTCGATTGGAAGAAGTTAACTACTCTGCGGCATCCTGGTTGGGTGGCGCGATTCGCGCCAGAATCGTTCTGGTAGGAATCGTAACAGGGTGGTTTACTTTGGCAACCGACCGCGCTGTTTTGTCTTCCAGGTGGGTCAGCTGCACGCGATTAAGCAGCAATTCTGTGGGCAAAAGAGAGAAAACGCCTGCCCGTGTGGAGTTCCTGGCGTGAACTCTCGACAGTCACATTGAGGAGCAAGACCAGCTTGTTGTCACATCAAAGTAAACAGAACTGTGAGCCTGCAAGTTTGAGGCGGAAATCATCCGCACGTGTAGGCTACAACAAGCATACGTAATTCGTGAGATACTCCCGATTGAGTATCTCACGTTAAGGACGCAGTGCCACAAAGTCGGCTGATGACAACAAACGGAGGTCAGCTTAAGGACGTAGATTTTAAGGTTTTGGGAGAGCCGTTAAATAAATTCCTAACTACGGTCGGTTATAAACTTCCTTATCGCCCTCTTTCAGCTTCTGTCGCACTACTTCGATAGCTGAGTCACACAGTCCACGCCAACGCTCCCGCACGTGCTCGATGTATGATTCCATCTCGGCGCTCTTAACTATGCGCGCTACAGTTTCCTGATTTATTTTCTCATCTCTGGCAATTGCCGTCTGATTCTGCCCCAGCGCGTATTTTTCCATCACTCGAAGACGCTGAGCGGGCGGAATCCGATTTCGGGTCTTTTTCGCTGGCTTAAGCTGGAATGCCGCTGGGCTTGTTAACTTTTCGGAGCGAACAGCCAGGTTGTTAACATCATTAGCTTCGGTGACAGATAAAACTCCGCACGTCAGTCGGGAATTTGCACTCATAAAGTGCCTCGCTGATTTGTTGCTGAATTGGCGTTCGTTTCAGCGTTCTGCGGTGGGCGACGTTCGTTGAATCGTCTCTCAGCTATCCTAGCATAAAAGTAGGCAAGATGTGATGCGGAATATACGAACTGCCCTGCTACCGCCCGCTCCGTTTGTGCGGTGACAGAACACCAGAAGCTACTAATGCTGCAAGAAGAAGACAACCTGTCAGCATGTACAAGCCAGCTCCTACGTCAAGGTGGAACGAGTTTGCTACGAGAGTCCCGAACGCAGCGAAAGGATTATCCTTCAAATTATCCGCAAGGGATTGTGTCATCCACGTTCGCATGTCGGAATCAATTATCGCGACGTCCACTATGGTGAGAATTCCAAAGCAGCCCCCGCCGAGAAGGAGCATTTTGATTGCCTCTTGGTGATTTAACAATGCGACCAACGCAAGTGCCGCGCTCGTGAACGCTGCAAAAATAAACAACGGCACAAGCCTAGCAAATTGCAAACTGAGCGGCATGTCCAGACTCAGGGGCTTCGCTGCAGTAGTGGATGGAGAGGAGACTTCGTCAGTTGGTATTGTCGCCGACGCATTCGCATCAAAGTTGTGTCGAAATTCAGTCATTTTTGAGAAAAGTTCGTAACCACTGACCGATTGGTCTCCCGCTACGGGGACGTGGATATCCAAGAGCGGAAAGAAAAACATCAGCAGTGCTATGCCCAGAAGTACCGCGATACTACTGCGCTGTGCGCGAGCTGTTCGAAGGTCTCTATTAATGATAATTCCGTCCTTCTTCTGCAGAAAGTCGCTTGGCGGAACTGTTTTAGCTGCAGTGCCACTTCGGGGATTTTGAATCGCAGGCTGTCTTCTGCCGCATGACCCGCAGAATTGCGCATGGTCACTGATGGCTGAACCACAGTATTGGCAATACATTTCGGCACCTCATTCTGCGCCATTCCATCGCGTCGCCAGCTTGAAGAAAGGGTTGTGCTGCGTCACTTGCGGTGAACGTGCCGCGTTGTATGGTCGGGAACGGACGCGATGGTACGCCGCAGATTACTAAATGTCCAGCTATCTACGCCCAACGTATGGGCTTACGTGGCGCGTGCGGACGGTTACCACCAGTTCGCTCGCGGTGATGCGCTTGCAGAAGCAAAACAGAAAAAAAGACTCAGTGTTTTGAGACCTTGCGAACCCGTATGAGCCGTTTGCGACCCTTACGTTTGCATTCCGTGCAGACGCTGTGACCTTCCAGGAGATAAACATCCATGCCGCAGATTTCACAAACGGTCAGAAATTTTTCCCCTTCATTATCAACAATCACTTTGGCGCGTCGGATTTTCAAACGTGCTGGATGCGAAGGCATACGCTATTTTAACACGCTAGCGAATGGCGTTTTGAATAGCCCACGGAGACTGTACCTTTAGCGGTTCCCAAAAATATTCGGAAGCAAGTCTTTGAGAAATGTCGGTTGACCCTGTTTGTTTGCGTCGCTAGCGGTGTTGCGCTGGCAACGGAGCGCTGGCTGATTTGTGAATCGGTTTGCACAGGGCGGGAATATTTTTGCACGTTCCGACGTGGCTCGCGTGGAAGTCAGAACATATCTAGCGTGTTAGCAAGAATTATGTGAAGCGAGCTTTTGGTTTCCCAATTGCGAGGACAGAAATGCGGGCTACCCGGCAAACGAACTGTCTCCCAGCCCAAGGACGGCTCACTCTGGGGATTCCCAGACCAGCCCAGTAGCCCGCCCACGCAGTATGCACAGTCACACTCAGGCATGGCGCGATACGCTGATGACGCTGGTTGTTCAACTTGTTTTTCGGGCAATACTTGGCTTGCGGCGGTGGAGTCATTAATCAGGATATCGGCAAAAAAAATCTAGCTGTCTGGTTTTTAACTTTCTAGCTACGCCTCGCCGCCTTCCTCTCCGGGCGGCAATGCACAGGAATGCCACTCTTCATCCTCAACGTGAACATCGCAGAACCACCGACCGCATCTCGAACAGCGAATCGTGGAAGGATGAGGGCATGGCTCGTCGTTACGCGACACGGCCTGGCAGAAATGCTTCAGGTTCGCTCTCGATGGTTCATTCTCTTCCATCAGCATGCCTCTGACAGAAACTCGGTTGGCTACTAACCACGCTCCCTCTGGCATCGAGCTGTTTTTGTTTTGTCGGTGAGAGCGCGACGTGTTACTCACCCTTCCTTATCCAGATACTCGGCGGGAACATCGTCCTGCGGGACTTCATGCGTGCGAACTTCTACTTCGTCGGCGTTCTCGGCATGCTCTACGCCCATCACCACTTCGGCTTCGAACGCGTTTCCTTCTTCGAGTAACTCATCCACACTCTCCGAGTCCGTACATTCTACGTTGGACAATCCTTGCAAATCACCTGATAGCTCGCTCGACGTCGCTTCTCGTTCCTCCGAAGTGAGCACCACCGTATCCACGCTTTGGCTTATCCACTGAATCTGTCTGTCACGTGCGCTCGCCTTTTTCTGAACTGCCTTCTTCTTCGTCAACTTTTTTTTGACAGTTAACTTCTTGCCAGCAGGCTTGTGCTTTGGGGTCTTTTGCATCGGTGCCACTCTTACGCAGTGTACCACCGATGGTTTGTGACGGCGGATTTCGATGCGAGGCTGCACGCCACAAATGGACTGGCATTTCCAACACGCTAGTTGCGGCGTGTTAGCATCGGTCGTGGTGTTGCAATGAATATGTCTAGCTTAATTTTTGGTCTGATTTTGGGTTTCTGCACTGTCGCTCAACAGACTTCACCTATCCTGCTTGGTTCATGGACGGCGACAGCGAGTCCCAACCAGATTTTCCGTGGCACCTGGTCTGCGCAGGTTTCACTGCGCACTCCCAATCGCGCAATCGGGTCATGGACACTTCTGAATGAAGCTGGTGACGTGCTGCTGGAAGGGACGTGGTCGGCGCAGAAAACAGGCAAGGGCTGGCAAGGGACTTGGACAGCTCGAACAGCAAAAGGACAGTCGTTCACAGGCACTTGGACGGCTGATATGGCGACGCAGAATGTTGAATCATTCGCAGAAATGTTGAAAATCACCGCAACGAAGGAAGTCGCTGGCTCGTGGCGAAGTGGGCGTTACCAGGGCAATTGGTGGCTTAAAGGTTCCCAAACCAAAAAACTAATGGGAGCTATCCCGCCAGTCGTTTCCATTCCTCATTCGGCTACTTCGGATTTTTCTCTCAGCTGGTGTTTGTGCTGCCTACGCGTGAAGGAAAATGGTTTGGCGGGCTTTACAGAGGCTTCCGATGGGTCTTCGCGCTTGTCCACTTTCGTGTTCGCCACTTGGCGCGAAGGTCGCGGAGAGTCCACAGAAGCCCAGCGAGGAATATTCCAAAGCGCTGTGAATCGTGCAGCCAAAGCCGGATGGTAGGATACCGATGCGGTGGTAAGCGTGAGTCTGAAGCTTCTTTAACAGTTTATTTTGCCTGCACGAACATTTGTCATTTTCGTTCAGCATCGTCGGGCAGGAAAAGGAAGCTAGCGTCGTCGCGGCGACCGCCATTTCAAGCAAAGTGAAGCGACCTGATGTTTGCGCTTGTGGTCTTTTCGAATCGCTCGTTCAGCAATGGCTAACCAATCTTTGACCCGGTTCGATTCGCTATCCGAATAAGCTAGCCGAAACACCTGGTCGCAGGACGGGCATTCCATGACCAGCTCGTTGGTGAGGGTATCGCTGATTGCAGGTTTTCCATCAACCATTTTCGTTAGCGTTACATCCATGCGGAAAGTTTACTTTATCGGAGCTGATGCCCAAACCGAGCGCGGCGTCCGAGATAGGAGATTTCAAGCTATTCTTGCTTCGCTCGTGCTCTCACACTTCTGCGGACTTGCGTGCGGTATGTTCAGGTTGGGCCGAACTGCCGGAAGTCGCTTCGGACGGAAACACCAGGATTGCAGAATATGCTATGGGTTTGGCTTTGAGGGCTGTCGATTCGGCGTATCGTGGTGCGGCATAACAAACAAAGTGCTCGACACACACGTAGTATTCCAAGAACCTCGGCTTACCGCAGTTTTTGCTGAAGCAAGTGAGTGTCACATTCATGACTTCTTTGGGACTACCCCCTTCAGCTCAGAAGCACTCGGAGTACCAAATCCGTGAAGTGGAAGGTGATTAGGGTAGGATTTGGGGATTACGGGGCTCAGTGATGACCACAAATGGTGACAGCGCAGTTCCATTGCAGGCGATTTCGGTTACAGGTTAACCCGGAGTTACCGATTGTTCCCGCTAGCCATTCACGTTGCTCGCGTCGCTCGCGGTGCCTGCGTTGCAATGCAGCGGTCGGTGGTTGGATTTTTCTCGGTCGGTATTGATGCCCGCCGCGCAGTTCGGCTAAGAGAAAGAGAGAACGGGTCTAAGGCCGTCTGAAATTGCGGGGGCGATAGCGGAGGCGTATACTCGCGTCTGTATCGCTCCCCAATTGCTCCGGCTGGCGGGACACGCCAAATGGGAGCTATCCCGCCAGTCGAAGCCATCCCTCATACGGCTGGTTTGGATTTCTTCTCTCAGCTGATGTTTTTGCTGCCCCACTACGCTGAAGGAAAAATGCTTCGCTACAAAGGCTTCCGATTCCTCATCCAGTTTCGTGCTCGCCACTTGGTGCGAAGCTCGCGGAAAATCCAAAAAAGCCCAGCGATGAACAGCCCATATCGTTCTGAATCGTGAAGCCAAATCCTGATGGTGGGATACCGATGCGGTGGTAAGCGTGAGGCTGAACCCTTCTCAGTTCTCATACTTGACCTAGAACGGAAACGACAAAGCGTTTTCTCATCGTTTTTGGTGCGCAGACGATGCTTCTAGATATCAAAACATCTCCCGGACGCGCCATCTCTCGTGAAAAAGGAACAAAGAACTAGTTAACTGTACCTTCGTACAGGGAACAGGCAGCATACTTTTTATGTAGACATATGTATGCCTATATGCTACTATCTATGCTCATGAAGCGAACAGCCCTGTTCTTGAAAGAGCGGCAGTTAGAAAAGCTCCAGGCGCTATCCGAGAAGACAGGCGCGCCCGTGGCGGAACTGGTGCGGCGCGCTATTGATGTGTACTTGTTAACTAGGAAGAAGGAATTGAAGTGAAAAGAGCAGCTTTGTATTGCAGAGTAAGCACGGGAGACCAGAATCTCGATACGCAGTTGCTCGATTTGCGCGAATTCGCTAAACAGCGCGGATTCGAAATTGTCGGCGAATACACGGATGTAATCTCGGGCGCGAAATCAAAACGCTCTGGACTCGATAAGCTGATGGGAGATGCACGGCGACGCCGATTTGACGTAGTGCTAGTCGCAGCTTTTGACAGAATCGCCAGGAATGTTCGCCACTTCCTTGAGGTTCTGGATGAATTGAATCACCTTGGCGTTGAGTTTATTTCCTTGCGTGAAAATATCGACACAGGTGCCGCACTCGGTCGAGCGATGGTTGTCATCGTTGGAGCAATTGCAGAACTTGAACGCAGCCTCATCGTCGAACGGGTGAAGGCTGGAATGCGCAGGGCGAAGCTGGAAGGAAGAAGAATTGGTCGGCAGCCATTGGACATCGACAGGGAGCAGGTTGTGGCTGACCGAAAATCGGGCATGTCGTTAACCAAAGTCGCTGCAAAACACCACATTTCGCGGGCGTCGGTTTGCCGTTTGGCTAAGCAATCAAAAAACACAGAGCGAACGACAACCTCTGAGCACCCAGCCATCGTGTCGTTAACCGAAGCAGCGTGACCGAAGGCATTTCTCAAGCCGTGTATTACTTCAACTTTCCGTATTCGACTTTCGCGGCGATGAAGCGACCACAGTGGGAGCGTGTGGAACTGCTGGACGGGAGCGCTGGCGCGTCTGTGAGTGTCCCGTGCCAACGGCCTGCAAGCGAAAGCTGCAATAATTGTTAGGCTTGCGTTCGCAGGTGGAACCGAACTGGATAGATACTGCGAAATCCCCTTCCCACCACTTATCTCATACTGAGATAGGTGGTGATAATCCCTGTTCGCAACATGTATTCGAGAAATGCCTGGACAAGACGCGTCTTTCGGACGAGTATGAGGCGTTTGGAGTCTTGGCGTTGAATCTGAAGACCAAATTTACGCTGACCATTTCATCGCTCGTTTTCATTGTAATCGTCCTGGTATCGACCCTATACATCAAGCAGCTAACAAAGCAACTCTTGCAGCAGTCGGAGGACCACGCAAGTTTCGTTGCACGGCAAGTCTTCGCTGCCTGCGCAACTGCTCTAACCGATGCCGCGGGACGTCACGAGGCTCCAGCCTCGTCGAGTCCTGCGGACTTGCGGGACTACGCCAATCGTAGTCTCGGCAACAGCAGTTCGCTAAAGCGCGAGATGGAATCGGTCGTCGGATATTCGGCGACGATTTACGTCACGATTAGCGACCCGAACGGCATCGCGCTAATATCGAGTGACGCCGGATTACACGGCAGGAATGTTGCCATGAGGCCGGCCATCGCCTCGCTTGTCCACAACCAGGGATTTTTTCAGGAGTTACGTACGCTTTACGGGTCGCCACAGGTGTACGAGTATTCTCTTCCTGTCAACCTGACAACATCGCATTACGCCGACATCCGCGTTGGGCTGTCCTCGGCTCTCCTCCATGACGCGATTTCGCCCCAACTCATTTCAGCCAGCAGGGCGGCTATCGCGGTTGTGGCGCTCGCAACTCTATTGGCTGCTTTCGCCGTCCTGAAGCTTTATGGCCGCCTTCCAGGAGAAGTCGTGTCGAGAGGGTGACGCCGTCTTTCCCGCTGCCACATCCTGCCCGTCAACGAACTGGCATCGGCAGCGGACGTTATAGTGGGGACGCGCCAGGAAAATTTGGAGTGGTGCAAAAGGGTCAGCTACACAGTGCTCGCAAGCTATTGATTTCGAAAGGACGCGCTTTTCGAAAAGACCTGGTTAACAAAGTCAGGTTATAGACCACAACGGTCAACGAATGCGCTCAAGCGAAGACAACGGCAGCAAAGATTTTGTACAAGGCATACGCCGATACGACCCCCATGATGAGTATCCGATTATTGTCCAAACACTCGCGTAAGGTTCTCTCTTGGTCAACAAACAATCCGCCTTCGTCTTCCGTGACCGGCCTGCGCCGTTGCAAGGATTCGAAAACGAACAAAGCCGGCATAATTGTTGACGTCGGTCGCCGCACCGATAATTGAGAAATTGTATAAGGTGGCCGTGTAAATCTGCACCAAAATGGCGAGCACGAGTGTTTCGAACTTTGAATTCGCCGCGCTCAAAATACCGTAAACAAGACCTACATAGACGACCGCGAATAACACGTGCGAAATGACCTTGCTTTTCATTCCTCCCTCCCGCAGGGTGTAATTAGTCAAGATACGATGAACGTATCATGCTAGCTGGTCATTTGCTTCGTGCGGAGGTCGTGCCCCTCGAAGGTACAGGAATGCCGTAAGGGTATATACTCTGTTACTATGGGCGTAATCTCGATTTTGCAAGGGCTTCTCACCCCCGTCGTCGCCATCATTACGACCTACATCGCGTGGCAACAATGGCAGGGCAACAAACAAAAACTGAAGATGGATGGCTATGAACGCCGCCTTCGCGTCTATCAGGAAGTGGTCAAGATGTTGAAGACATGCGCCAACGGCGAGATTCGAGAGTTTTCAGTCATACTCGATTTTGGAGCTGCCATGGCGGAAGCGGATTTTCTTTTCGGCCCGGAAATCCGGCAGTATCTCGACGAAATATCAACTCGTGCGGCAAAGCTCAGGTCAGCCAACGTGCAATTCCGGGACTTTAAGCAGCCCGTACCTGAAAACTACGACCACGAAAAAATCGTAAATGAAATGACCACACAGACTGCTTGGTTCGTCGAACAGCTTGTTGGATTCGTGGCAAAGAACAAATTCGGGCAGTACTTGAATATCAGTGAGGTAAGCGCGGGTGAAGTGATGAATCGGGCGCGACAGATTGTCTTGGCAGTTTACGGCCTAGCCGTGGCACTCGCTTTCCTCTGGGTGCCATGGACAGAGGATGTAGGTTACCGATGGCTGTGGGGCGCGCCAAGAGCAATTACGGTAGAAGAAGACATCGTGGCTGAAGCCCGTCAACGTTGGAAAGCGGAAACACGTGCAAATGACACTGCGTCGCTAGGTCAGAAATGGGCAAGGGAACTACATGAAGCCCCGGATACGGACAAAGATAAGGTGCGGGAAAAGATTCGTCTTGCTCGCGATTTGGCGACCTTCCGGCAGCTTGAACTAAGCAACTTGGAACGTATGTCAGACCAAGAAGTGCTCGACTGGCTCAGCCAAAAGGATAACTTCAACAACACTTTTCCAGAGCAAGCGAACTTGGACGACCCTAGCCGCCAAAAGCTGCTTCAGGAATGGAAGACAACCGTACATCCGGCAAATGAATGGAACGCACGTGTGGGAGCCGTGAAAGTTGAATACAAGCGCATCGGCATGGAGCTAGTGGCTCTGACCGCACTGTGCGCCGTTGGCTTCATTCTGAGTCCGCGAACTCCGCCTGCAAAATTCTGACGCCGGTGTGACTCAAGCCTGCCGATGCTGCCTATGAGAGCGTCACGACCCGCAATCTCCAGCGGTAAACAAGAATTCCCTTCGGTCAGCTCACCCTCACACTGCGAGCGCGCTTCGGTTAACCACATCTATCGACACCTTTCGCAACGATTGCTTCATCAAGGGCGATGACTGGTGGTTGCTGATTGGGGACCTAATTAGCATGAGCGGCTTTTTTTGCTCTGAATTCTTTGCACGGACATCCAATACGGTCGGTTTTCTTAAGGTCTGGATTAGGTAGCGTTCCGTTGCAGCCGTAACTTCTGTGTAACGACTGTGGGTGCCCGCAAACGCAAATTTCATCGCGCTGCATTACTAAACCCACGCCAAACCTACAAGTGGAGGCTGGTGCCGCCGTCGAGTGCTCCCATTATATTGACACGGGGAGCCACCCTACTTCACACATCGTCATCGGGTACCAGCCAATCTTCTACGGCTGAGGGAAATCTCAAGCCGACCGCAAACGCATTAGCAGGCAGAACATCGCAGTAAGCAATTCGAGCGCGTGATGGGGCGTTCTTAAATGGCAGTCTAACGAGCACGTGCTCGTGCAGTTGCCAGCGCTTACTGCTGATAATGCGTGCACCATGGCTACTAGCGTTTTCGGTCGCGGAATTTTCATAGACGGGCGGTTCACGCGGGGTCGAGATTTCCAACTCAACTGCCACTCGAATCCGTTTTTCCTTCCGCTTTTCCTTTAATGCCTTTTTGATTTGCTCCTTCTGAGAAACAATCAAGAACACAAGCAGCGCGGCGACCCCTGTAGCCAGAAATACCGCGATAGTTATGAGCCAGAGCATGTGTTCTCGCGTTTGAGCGGACGAGCGTGGGCTAAAGTTGGGCGGGGCTACATCAAGCCTGCACTGATTATAGGCTTAACGCGTTGCGCGGGTTCGATTTTTCATCGCTGTACTTAGCGTTGTCGAATTGGACAAACGGTACCATTTGCACGCCTCAACCCACGAGTTCAAGATTCGGCCAGGGAGTCGGCAACAACTCGTTCCTGGCGAGCGCAGCAATGAAAATCAAGCTTGTGGTAGCAACAACTGCAATTCTCGGTCTGGCGTTACTGGCTTATGCCCAGCGGCCATCGGTTATCTGCCCTTTGCATGGTGTTTCGGGTCGTCCCACGGGAGCGCCCATCAACGATAAAGGGCAATGCGAATACGAGCATTCAATGGACGGAGGCAATTCGATTCATTATTTTCGCGCCTCTTGCTACTACTGAGTTGTTGGGGAGAACCTGCAGCGGATTGCAGGAGGTCGCGGCACCGCTGAATTGAAATTCGAACACTCGTCTTAGGGGGAACAACTTCATGTTGGACGAAAGGGAAGTGCACTCACCGACTACTATTGGGCGCACCGAATTTGCAGAATGTCTTAGGCATCTTCATGATGAGCACAAGGGTATTGCACTCGCTCACGTTCGCCGCGCTCTTAGAGAGGAACCACAAAATCCATTTTTTCTTTCCTACGTGGGTATGCTCTGCGCTCTGGTTGAAAAACGCTACCTCACTGGTGAAAGGATGTGCCGCGAGGCCCTGGAAATAAAGTGGAATCACCCCCAACTTTTTTTAAATCTTGCCGAGGTATATCACCAAGCAGGACGTGATGGTGAAGCGATAAGAACGCTCCGACGGGGATTCATTTCCACAGGTCGCGACCTACGCATTCGGACGGCACTGGAAAAAATTGACGGACGCCGCCCCCCTATACTGTCCAACCTCAAGCGCTGCCACCCTTTGAACCGACTGCTGGGGAGATTGCGGCACCGAATGATTGGAGCATTACCGCATCAACGGTGCGAGGAAACTAAGCTGATTCATCAAGTCTACGAGGGCGCGGGCTAGGTAGTGCGCATGCAACGCGACGAAATCTGCGTCTGCGGACATCCGCAATCCCTTCACAGAACCTATGGCTGCAATGGCACCCTTCCTAATCCAGACTTAAAGAAAACCGAACGCATTGGGTGCCAGTGCAAAGCATTCCAAAAAGGTAAAGCTGCTCACGCCTGACTCGAATCACATTGAACTCTATTTCAACTGGTTCCGACGCGCTCAAACTGACCGATTCCGAGAGATTGATAGTGGATATCCTTCTGGAAATTCTGCGGCGCATCAGCGAAGTCCAGAATCCCAAGACTCTAATGGGGAAGGTCATGCAGAAGAAGAAATCCTAGGAAGCGACGGTTGCCGTACCAAAGATTCCTATGCGGCGCGTTACCAGCTTGAGCTTTCCCGAGCCAAGCGAGCCTGATTCCAACCGCTTCGGTGTCGGCTGGTATACTTTGAGATTCAACATGTTCCCTGATGTCAAACCTATGGAGTTGTCGCGGCGGGCAGAACCGTTCGACCATCGCGATTGGATTTTCGAACTGAAGCACGACGGGTTCCGGGCGATTGCTTACGTCGGGGAAGGCAAATGCAAGCTCGTCTCGCGGAAGGGTACCGTCTACAAGAGTTTTGACCCGCTGCGAGAAGCAATCGCGGTTGAGTTGAAAGCGAAGGACGCTATCCTGGACGGTGAGATTGTCTGCTTGGATAGCGATGGCCGTAGCAAGTTCAACGAACTGCTGTACCGCCGAGTCCAGCCGTTCTTCTATGCGTTCGATTTAATCTGGTTCGACGGTAAAGACCTGCGTCAGCTTCCCCTTCTCGAACGGAAACGAATGTTGCGCCGCCTCATTCCGCAACGCAGGCGCGGTCGCGTGATGTTCACCCGTCATATCAAAGGGCGCGGTCGCGCTCTGTTCAGGAAAATCTGCAAATTGGACTTGGAAGGTATCGTGGCAAAACAAAAAGGAGGGCTTTACCTGCCATCCGCGAAGTGGATAAAAATCAAAAATCCGAACTACAGCCAAGCCCAAGGCAGGCTCGAACTGTTCGAGAAGCGGCGATAGTTCTGCAATGAGCGGCTGCTCAAACTTGGAAAAACCATTGTTGCATTCAGCGCAAACACTATCCTTGAGAACTAGCCCGCCCCCAAGAGCGGCGGGGAAGACATGCTCTTCCGTCAGGCTTTCTTTTTCCTGAAGACAGAAAAATGCACTGCGGCATAAGTTGATTTTATCGCGGGGTTGCCGAAAGTGCCCTGCGGCGAGGTAAGTGAAATGTCAAACGGCAAGGTCGTATTCGGCTACCCAGAATATGGCATCGAAGTTCACAAAGCCTTTCCGAAATTCTTTGAAGTCATACCCAGTCTTACGGATTCACTCAACGACCTTACTGGCCGCGCACATCCCAACCCTGAGCCGTACCACAGAGTGATTCTGAACTTAGGGACCTTGACCGCTGTATCCATGTCTGAACTCGTCACCTTAGCTGGGAATGGCTTTGGCCTCGGTGCTATGAAAACCGCGAGAACAGTTATGGAGACCGCCATCAACGCTGAGTACCTACGACGGTTTCCGGCAGAATGCGACCTGTATTTGAACTGGCACTGGATAGAGCAGCACAAACTGCTTACTTACGTTCGAGAGCATGCTCCAGAGCTACTTCCAGAGCTTTCCACGAAGGAAGTTGAACGGGTTGAGCGAGAGTTTGCAGAGATACGTGGCCAATATCAGAAGCCGAATGGTGACTTGAGAGGAAGCTGGTGCGCCCTCGACCTTGGCGCTCGCGCCGCGAAGACGGATTTCTCCGAAGCCTTCAGGCTGATAAACCCGATTTCAAGTCAGCTAATTCATGGTACGTTCGGCGGCCTTGCCAAACACTTTGACCTGACCGCCGATGAACACAGAATTTCGATACCGCCATCCATGGAATACTGTGCGGTAGCATTGGTGGGCGGACACATGTGTGTGCTGAGGAACGTTGAAACGCTAGCAGACGCTTTCAGCTGGATACCTTGCAACCCAATTCCAGAGCTTGTGAAAGATTTCCATTATGCCTGGGGCAAGCAGGACAAAGCTGTGCCCGCAGCACCAGCGCCAGCATAGATTCCCACCTACTTAGTGCTTATCAGCGACCAACATCGCTGAAGCGGCGTGGTGATTACCACCGCAATTGCAGCACGCCAGCGTCGTTTCCCCGGTTACGAATTGCGAAACGAAGGCCTATTGCCTCGGGGATTTTGTCTGCTTCATCTGCTGTACAGCGTCAACTTCCCATCAACCACGTTCGCGACGTAGCGACCCTTCGCTCAGGAACTGCATTTACCGTCTTGCCGCTGCGTGCCAACACCGTTGGGTTCTGCTCCAGGCTGCGAATTTCATTCCCGTCAAACGTGAAATCCACCTGTCGCAAGTTCTTCCGTGGAGTAATGCGAACTGGATAGCAGTTTCACCACGTTGGCGTTGTCAATTAGAACCTGACGCCAGACTTCAACTAGGGTTTGCTCGAAGGAAGGATTCATGCACGTTGGGTTTCGCGAGTGGATTATAGTCTGGGCGGGAAGGAAGAGAAACGGTACATGCGAGCTAGGATTGAAACCAGCCGACTCATTCTTCGTCCATTCCAGCTATCGGACGCTCAGGCCGCATTTGAGTGGTTTGGCGACCCGGTCGTGATGCGTTTCACGCCCACCGCACCCGATAAGTCCATAGAGGACACAATCACACGGCTATCTAGCTATCAAGACCACCAAAAGGCACACGGCTTCAGCAAATGGCTCGTTCTAGGCCGCGATTCTGGAGTTGCCATCGGGGATTCCGGGCTGTCGGTCTTACCGGAATATGGTTGGGTTGACCTCGGCTTCCGCTTCGCTCAACCGTATTGGGGCAGGGGTCTTGCTACCGAGGTGGCGTCCGCATGGGTGCGCGCCGCGCTGGACGAGTTTCATCTTGGTCAGCTGGGCGCATTTGCTCACCCCAAAAACCTTGCTTCGATTCGCGTCCTTGAAAAGGTTGGATTCCACGCCGAACGAAGAGATATGGTCATGGGAATGGATTCAATCGTGTTTTTTCTCGATGCAGGCGCTCGCAAAGATTTGCTCTAGAGAGGCAGTCGGCTTAGCGCATCATCCCATTGCAAGGGGAGTTCAGAACCCTTGACCATCCAGCGCACGAACTTGGTTTCACCCATGTGCGGCGTGAGCGCAGTCATGATGCGGACATGTGGTGGGTGGTTGACGAAAGTCCGCAGCATGGCTTCGTTCTTCCATGCTGAGAGCGTCCAGAATCGCCTTGAGAGCGGGCGGGCGAGCACCGAATAGCCGAGCACGCCCGCCGCTGACACCAATTGGTTCACCACTTGCGCTGTATAGAAGAAGAAAACAGGAATCCGCCAGTAGCTTTTCAGCGGGAGATAGGACAACAGAACAACATAGTCCTGCTCAGGTGCAGGGGACTCAAATGTTCGCCACGGACTCGCGGGCATGATTCTGGAATTTTATCGCATCCTGTGGTGGTACTGCGCACCATCGGCGCAAGGCGCTCGTAGACCAGAAAATCTGCGCAGCTCGTCATTTCAACGCAGGGGTCAATGATTAATCGCGCTTGGCGGGACTGTATGTTAGGCTCCAGCGCAAAGGAGTCCCCAATGAACCGACTACTCTCTTCGTTGTGTCTATCGTTGTTGATGGTGGTGATTTGTCCGACCCGAGCTTCGTCGCAATCAACATCTGACGAGGAAACTCTGAAAAAGCTGGAAATTGAAGGCGCAAAGCACGCCGGGATGAGCGACGCAGATATCGCGTTCGGAAAGAAGGTTAGTTCGGAGCACGTGGTAACAGTAGACCCGCTGGGTCATGTTAGCGACCAGACTCCGGCAGATGTCGAAAAAATGAGTGTAGGGATGAGAAAAGCTGACCCAGATGTTAAGTCAAGCGTAGAAATTCAGGACATCAAGGTCAGGATTTCTGGCAACACGGCCATCGTGACATATTCAGGTACATACAACGCCACCGGCCATAAAGACGCGCGTTACGATGTTCCGAACGCCAAATTTGTGGCGGTTGATACGTGGCAAAAACAATCAGGACAGTGGAAAATTTTGGCTCAGGCATTCGTTGCGACTGAACCAATTCCTAGCGAGGTGTATAAGCTCCCACCTCCGTCAGGTGTCCAATAGCAGCTGCATGACAACTTGATGACCGCGCAGCTTTCAGCCGGGGCTGCCTAAAATCATCTTCGTTCGCCGCAGGACGCTCGCACACATGCCCGTGCGGGTAGTCCAAAAGGTTCTGGTAGCGTTGCAACCATCACATAAGGGTCGCACCTACCAACTTTCCTATGCGGCTCGCTAGGCTACCAGCGCAATTGCAGCATGTCTGCATCGTGACGTTTCTTATGGCTTTTCCCGTATCGCCCCTGTCCCGTCCACGACTCGCGAAGGCGTGCTACGCTCACAGGTCTATGTTCACCTTCTGCTGCGATGACAGTGGGACGCACAGCCAATCCGAGATTGCCGTCGCAGCTTGTTTCGTAGCTGAATGCATTCAATGGGAACACTTTGTTAAGGACTGGAATCGGGCAAATGATGCCGAGAATTTTGGCGTCTTCCACATGACAGATTTCGTCGCCAAGAAAAAACAGTTTGCGTCACCTGAATGGCAAGACGATGAGAAGCGCGACAGAACAATCAAACGCTTGATTAATATCATCACCACACGAAGACGAATGGGGTTCTTCACGGCGGTTGAGAAGGCTGGATACGATGCTGAAGTACCCCGAGACCTAAGAGATAGATTCAAACTTGGAAACACGCACTACACATTCGCGGTACGGATGTGCTTGGCGAAGGTGCTTAAGTGGCGGATGAAATATGGATACAAGGAACCTGTCCAATTTGTGTTTGACCAAATATCAAAAGGAACGGGCGACATCGGTGCTGTATTTGAGATGGCTTTGAAGGAAGGGGATGAGCAAGCCCTTGTTCATGGAATTAGCCGAGAAACAGGTTGGTCTTTTCAAAGCAAGGCGGTTATCTTGCCCCTGCAAGCCGCAGATATTCTCGCGTGGGAAGCCCTGCGTCACATGCAAAAAGTGTATCTGCCCGAATCGAAACAATCCCCCAGAAAATCCTATCTGGCGCTGGTCGAGAGAGCGATGGACAAGGGATACCATGATAGAGAAACTCTGCGAAACTGGGTGGCGCATCTTCGCAGCAGAAGTGCGGTGTAGTGTGAACCGCAGCTAATGCCCTGTGGAAAACTTGCGGTTGTGGTTCGAACCGCGCGGGTATACAAACAATACTCCCACTGAAGCCTTGCATCTATTGCCGTTCAATGGCGGCCTTCTCGCTCCTTCAGCCGGAATGGGAGCCTGACATGTGTACAATCCCTGCTTTTGACATCTTCAGCGGTCGTTTTGGTGAGAAAGGAGTACTTTGGCTTGGAGCTGTTGCAAGGCTGGATGATGCACGCGCCCGCATTAATAATCTTGCAGCGAAACAGCCTGGAGCTTATTTTGTTTTTAACTCAGATAGCCAACTCATCGTAGCGGCGGTTGACACAAGTCCCGTGATGCATGCATCTGAACCAATCAAAGCGAAGGATGCTGCTTAACGCGCATCACCTGGATTGAGCGCGTACTCCACGCAGGAACTTCTTCATTACTTTCTGGGCGATTTTGAATCCGTCGTAACCTTCGCTCCCAAGGTAAACCAGGTGTAATCTCAGCGCATGCAAATTGGTGCCAAACTGCGTGAGCTGCGTCTCGCCAAGAATCTGAGCCAGGGTGATATTCAGGAGCGGACGGGTTTCTTTCGCTGTTATACATCACGCGTTGAAAACGGCCACACGGTGCCTTCAATTGAGAATCTTGAAAAGTACGCTCATGCACTCGAAGTTCCTTTGTACCGCCTGTTCACGGACGAAGAAGCGGTGAGCATCCCGAAACTACGACAGCCCAAAGATGACATCTCGTCATGGGGCACCCGTGGCAAGGAGCGGGACGAACTTCACGTACTCGTTCGAGCGCTGTCACGGATGGATGAGCAAGACAAAAAGTTATTGCTCAGCATGGCGCAGGGTATGGCACGACGGGGCGGAAGGCGATAGCAAGTCATCTCCGACGTTTCACTGAGAACGTTTGGGGGGAACCTCAGGAAACATTCGCTTGAAAACTTCGCGTCTTATCTTGTCGGGGTCTTCTCCCTGCCAGTCGGTCGGTTGGGTCTTCTCATCGTCAGCGGAAGATGTGGCGTCGGGAGGCCGCCCTTCCTCGGAAACCATGAAAAACCACCCCCGATACTATCGTGGCAACGCCAAATCGTCTGTTCAATACAGTACATCGTGTAGAACTCTGCGGACCAATCGCCTTACTCCCGCAAGCCGCAAGCTCCGCTGTTCAAATGCTCGAAGGGGAGCAACAGCAGAATATTGAGCAGAGTGGATGTTGTCATCCAAAAAGGCATGATACGACCGAACAGCCGCGCCAGGGACGCCGTACAGCGATGTGTACATCAAGCGACTGCCGATTGAGGATGGGATGCCCGAAGGCCGCCACGTTCAATTCACTGCCACACATGAGTCCAAGCACGAGCAGTGCAAGTACATGGAGTGCCATCAAATTGTTGGATGATACGGCGCTCCCCAGGACTGGCAGGCCCATCATCTCTCCACTCATGCCTCATTTTTTGCAGTGAATGACACGGAGGTTTCACCATGTCATTGCCAAGACTCAGCGACCAGCAAATCGCTCGCGCTATCCAGCAGGTAGCCACATACATCGAACAGCAACGTCAGATTTACCGAAGCGTGGCTTTGCCGCTGGACGATAAGCAGACAGCTGCCATGCAACCCTTCTTTGGCGCATCCGCGTTGGACTCGACGCGAGTGATAGTGCTCTCAGGTCAGCATGCCAGCAACCCGCCGTTCTACATCGAATTCATCAAAATGGGATTCGAGGCTGGTTCGCTTCCTGACTTTGCGGTTATGAAGGCAATCACACTCCTGGACACAGTAATTTCTCACGAGCCGCTCACCGATAGGCTTCTGTTTCACGAGCTTGTTCACGTTGTTCAGTACCAAAAGCTCGGCGTAGCTGATTTCGCCACGAAGTACGTAACAGGTTTTTTGCGAAGCGGCGGTTCATATGAATCCATTCCCCTGGAAATGAACGCGTATGAACTTGACGCTCGATTTGCTACAGCGCCGACTAAGGCTTTCTCGGTTGAGGCAGAAGTCGAGACGTGGATTCGGACGAACAGATTTTAATGTGAGGCGATGCAAAATCCCATTACTCGCCTGCTACGCTCCTCCCAGGACAGTTGCTGCCTTTCGAGCAGCGGCAGTCGGAAGGAAAATCACCGCGCCGTACGTGCCCGCACCACCGCAGACCGCCTGCACTGCGCCCAGACTGATTCGTGCATCGGCTAGCTTCTTCAGGATATCGGCAACAGCTCCAGGATGGTCATCGCCGTGAACGTAAAACGCGGTGCTCTTGCGCACCCTGAGCTTGGCTTGCTTCGCGGCTGCGACGAAAACACCACCATGCTCTGGAATGAACTGGAGTTGAGCCGTCTTTCCGGAAGAATAGCCCCAGAATGCGAATGAGATTCACGCCTGCGTCTCGTAGTGCTCCCAAGACGCGTGCTCCTTCGCCGACCTTGTTTGGAATCGATGCTGAGTAGTGTTCAACCCGCCGAATTTCTTCTGCCATGACATCCCCCTTACGAAATCTCTGCTCATTGTAGTTCAACCGATGCGCAGAGGAGTCGCGCAGGAACAACATCGCGTTTACCTGGTCCTGGTACGGCGAGCTGCAATTTTGCTGGAAATATTACCCGCTATCGTCCCAGTCCTCCTTAGCTTCGACATAACTGTCTGACACCTTCAACTGACTGATTACATTGGGCTAATGTTTCCCCGAGCCTCGTGGACTGGGACATGCACATAAAACCGACAGATACAGATAGACGGGCAATCGCGATGGGGAAGCCATGATGGGTTCTACATTCGATATCTTCAGAGTGACTTCGGAAGGACCTCTGTGGGTAGAGGCAATTCTTGGTCTAAGCGAAGCAAAGGAATGGATGGCTGTCCTGGTACTGACTTCTCCTGGGGAATATTTCATTCACTCACAAGGAGAAGGCGTAGTAGCGAAACGGACCAGCTGGAAATTGTGATTCATGGTCTGGGCCACGAAGGGCCAAAATTCAGCAGAGGCAATGATGAGACCGACCTTCGACATTTTTACGGACTCTCCAGGTGCCCGACCAGCATGGATTGATTCAGCCCAAGACTTTGAAGATGCGAAAGAGCGTTTGAGAGAAGCGTGTCCTAACAGCGCCAGAACGGCAGCGAAGGCAACAAATGCTGCGAGAACAAAGAGCAAGCCGCCTGCGATTCTGGCCGCTCGCTGCTCTGCGTGTTCTCCGCGAGATGACGGCTGGAAGCGCCAGAGTACAACTGCCGCCGAGAGAAGCTCAACCGCGCTGTCGCCGCCGAAGCCGAGAAGTGACGGGCTGCGAGCTGCCCAAGCTGCGCCCAACGACACCACAGCTTCCACGCTCATCCAGGCTAGCGTAAGAACCTGAATCTGAATTATGCGACGCTTAATTTCTGGCGAGAATGTTTTCGGGGGCGCAGACACAGAAGCATTATGCATCTGCGCTAGAGAGGGCTACTGGAAAATCTGCGCAACGCATCATCCCAACTCAGCAGCATTGGGAAGCGTTGATGCATCAGCCTGTGTAAAGAGAACCAGCGGAATTGAGCGCGTCGGCTGAAATTCCTCCGAAGTCGGCTTTGAATCGACTGACTTGAACAATAATTCAGCAACAACGTTCGCAAAACCAAGCGCATGAACAATGGGACCCTCCAAGTAGACAGCACGCGGGAGTTGACCATCCCAGTGTGCGTCTTGAGGATAGACCGCAACTTCATCCCACTGAATTCCATGGCGCTTGCAGCAACTCGGCTGCGGATGGCCTGCGTCAGCGGTGAGGCGACTCGCTAGCTGTTCAGCAAAGAGATGATTCTTATCCCAGTACTGCGAAACTCTCGGGTCAGCGAGCCGCGCCAACGCTCCCGTGCTGGGACTTGAATAGTCGGTCGGCAGAATTGGTTCCCACACCGCGAACACGCGAATGTGCGGATTGGAATGTTGCCTTAGCACGTCCTGAACTGCGGAAGCCCCCCGCAGACATGTAGGTCATGTGGGTGAAAGGAGCAGAACGACGCGTACGTCTCCTGACGCCTGATTGAATGCTGTGCGCAGTTGGTCAAAGTTCTCTGGCGTGAGAATGGAAAGAGACAGCTGTCCGGCTGGAACTCTTGGCTGGCTGGAAACGTCTGCCAGCAAGCCCGCCAGAACTTGGGGAAAGAGCATCAGCAAAATAACCAGCGCCGCCTCTAGCCCCAACAGGACAAGTGCAATCCTGCTTTGTTGCGCTCGGCACTTCATTCCCCGATAGACTTGAAAGACGCCGACCCCGAGCAAGATTACGGAAAACGCCAAAAGCCAAGGACGAGCCGCACTCAGAAAGACCGAAGCCCCAGCTAGCCCCGCTGCACCCAAGAATGGCAACGGAAGGCAGCATCCGAGCGTAAGCAGCGAAGTGACCATCGCGCCCAGCGAAGCGGCGGTTGTCTTCCAGCTAGACATCAAATCTCCAAGCCACGAGCCTTTCGGATGGCATCACGCAATATCTGATGAGATGGAGCGCCATCGCCATCCGCATACAAGCGACACATCAGTCCGCAAGAAAGCTTCTCTCCTTCTTGCGGCGCAATATCATGCCCATTGATGCGGACAGTTGGTGAGCCGGGAAATTTCAGCGAATGAGCCATCGCCGCGCTGCTCACCAAGACCTCGTTCACTTGTGCGTCAAGACTCTCTCCCGCGAGAATTTCACGTAGCCGTTCGAGCGCGATAGCATGATTTGGACAGTTCGGGACGTAGAGCACGTCAATCTTCATCGGTACCCTCGTGCCTGGAACGTTTATACGCAGTGAGAACTGGGCAACGACCGTTTTGCTTTCCACGTGGACGCTTCAGTTCGGAGTTGCACTTTGTAAGTGCGCCTTTCAGTTCGGCCTCCAGTTTGGCGAGCGCAATTCGTTTTGCGTGAATATCGTGCAGCTTATGGTCAAGCATCTTCCGCACTGCCGAGCACGCTCGAAGGTTATTGCTTCGGAGTGATAGCAACTCACGAATTTCGTTCAGGGAAAATCCAAGTGCCTGCAAGTTGCGGATGAATTGCAATGTGGAAAAATGACATAAAGAATAGAGCCGAAACCCGCCGTCACTGCGTTTGGGCACTGCGAGAAGCCCACTGCGCTCGTAGAAGCGGATGGCGTCAATGCTTATGCCCGCCCGCTTTGAGATTTGACCGATTTGCATGGACTCATTCCGTCTGCCGCTCATCTGCACCTCCAACGCTACACCCTAGAGTCTAGTCCAGAGTCAAGCGCAAAGTCGTCGAAGCGGTTGTCGGAGATGATGAAGAAACGATGGGCGGAGCGAAGAAGGAAAGATTCTAAGCGCCAATAGGGTTCTCTGGAGTGAATCTTGTGCCGGAACCACGCAGTTAAGCTTTGATGGCTCGCGGCGCGCGCTCTTCGACCAGACGCTTCGTCAGGTTCAGCTTATGAATCATGCTTAAGTGCATCCCAATTCCCAACTCTGCTGCGCTCTTGGAGGCATACATCCGTTCCCGCGAGCGCCACGCACACAACAAACACTGTGCTTCCCAACGCTCTAATCCCGGCGGGCACGCAGCGACGCGACGCACCACGCCGTTCGTCTTCATTTCTCCGCCTCATTGCAACTCATCACCACGATTACAAGGCACCGAATTCCAGCGCCGCTTGCTAAGCCCAGAAATGCAAAACGGGGAACCTGACATCAGCTCCCCGTTTGCTTAGTCCGTAGCCCGCAGGCGAAGTTACGTGGGTCGCTGGCGTAATACCGGGATTCTATCTTGCCAATTCGTTGGTCGTTTCAAAGGTTAAGCCACATTCATTCTTCACTTTCTGCCGTTTCGTCCAGTCCGAATCCTCGCAGCTCTTCTTCGTCCAACTCCATTCGCTCGACTGGTGACAATTCCCCATGGCAAATTTCGATAGCCTCGATGCCAAAAAATACATCTTGATGCCCGCAGTCGGGACATCGTGTAGAGAAATCTTTGTCTTTGAGTTCATTAACCGCGCGAATGTCCCACCATACCGCCGAAACGCACCGACCTTGCTGACAACGGCGGCATCTGAAAGTGAGAAAGACGCTGGGCGTGTCCTGGGGATTCTCTGCTGAACGGTCAATGGAAGCAAGTTCGGGCGCTGGATTCAGTGCAACTTAGAAGCTTCCCAGATTGCGCGTGGCGATGGTCACAAAGGCTGTGGTAGCCAGCGAACCAGCTGCGCCGATGTGTGATGGCTGAAACGGGTATGCTGCGCTTGTAGCCGCTCTGCGCGACGATTCGAGGGATATTTGGCTAGCTTCTTTAAAGTCAGTAATGGCTTCGGAACGAGGTGGTCATCGAAACTGCCTGCGAAGAAGATATCCGATAAACTGTGCCAGAACTGTGCCAAAACTTGAACTATTCGTGCTGTTGGGGTTTAGCTTTGAGCGAAAAGCAGATTCCCCAAGTTGTTGAAAAGATTGAAAGCTGGGGTAAAACGATGGAGTCTTTGGAACGGGGCAGAGTGCTTGCAAAGCAGGTGCTCTCCCAGCTGAGCTACACGCCCACAGCGGGGACTTGTCCCGATTTTAAGGCATTTGTAACGGTTCGCATACTCCGAAGTATAACTCAGTATCGTCCCGTGTTTCAGAACTCACAATGCTTTTGACAAAAACTATTGCTTTCAATGCGAAAGTCGCAAGTTCGGTAAGCTCCGGTTCCTATATTGCAATTGCGATTGGTCAAATACCCTTGTGAGCTAGATGAGATTGACAGTGGCAAGGTGCGCAAAGAGTGATCAGATTTTCGGCATCATCATCGCCAAGCGCGCTACGAGAACAAATATGGTGCACCTGAAGTTGTTCCGAGGTACCGCAATTTTGGCATCGCCAACCATCCCGCTCTAGCACATTCATGCGAAGCTTGCGGTAGGCATCCGGATTGAGTCGAAGCCTCGGCTTTCGTTGCCGATGTTGCACAGTCGAATTTCTGTCCGTCCCGGCGTGCCACCTTGGCCAATTCCGCCGCTTTCGTCCAGCCCACCTCCCGCAGATCGCGATGAGTCTGCCGCGGTAGCTGTTCGTGAATGGCCATCAGGTAATAGGCCTTGCGTCGTGACTCCGGGAATTTCTTTTCCAGGAACTCGTCAAAGGATGTCAGATTGTCGACCCGCCAGTATTGCCCGGCCCGTACTTCGCACAGATAGCGGCCCAGTTCCACAAATCGAGTGTCCCGCTCCTGCTCTGTCGTTCGTTCCCAGGACAAAATCTCATCGATCCGACCCAATACGAATAGAGCCCGGCGGCGATTCAGTTTCGGTGCCATCAGGGGCGGCCCGCTAGTCCTCAAGTTGGTCAATCCAATCAAGTTCGCTCGCTCCTGGCCGACG
>Ga0306920_100000919_pt1 | contig 35823 bp, 27 predicted proteins | sample flu12Cox44000170_FD_204666 | JGI IMG/M metagenome (GOLD analysis project Ga0306920, IMG submission 204666) | Lab enrichment of tropical soil microbial communities from Luquillo Experimental Forest, Puerto Rico - flux4day.12C.oxic.44.000.170 (v2)... | ecosystem: Environmental > Terrestrial >...
TCCAGCTGCGTCACCCACTCGCCTGAATCGCCGCCCTCCGGGCGGCGCACAAACTTCGGGGGTCCCACTCCGCCGGAGCGCACCCCGCCCCCGACGCCACCCGCGCCGTCGCACGTACGACCCCGATGAACAATCCGGGCTACGGCTGAGTCGGATGACGGCGATCGATCCAAACCAGCCGCAGTCGTTTCCAAGACCTTGAAACAGTTCTACGTCGCCACCGTCACGCTCCCTGCACGCCGGTCATCGTCAGGCGCCGAGGTATGATCTTTGGCGGGCCGTCAGCCCGCCGAAGGTATGGTCGTGATACTCGCGGCCGCGCCCGGTGGCCCGTCTCTGAGAAAGGACGCGTTGATGCCTGACATACCGCCCGATTCCCGGCCCGCATCGCCCGAGGAAGCACCGGTCTCCCATCAGGGGCCGGTGGTCCTCGTGATCGAGGACGAGCCGGAGATCCGGCGTTTTCTTCGAGCCTCGCTCCTTGGACAGGGATACCGCCTCGTCGAAGCGACGACTGGTGAGGAAGGTCTTCAGGCTGCCGAGACGCGTCAACCCGATCTGGTCATCCTCGATCTCGGCCTGCCGGACATGGACGGTCTCGAGATCATCCGAAGGCTGCGGTCCTGGACCAGCGTGCCGCTGGTCGTCGTCTCCGCGCGCGAGCAGGAGACCACCAAGGTGGCTGCTCTCGACGCCGGCGCGGACGACTACCTCAGCAAGCCCTTCGGCGTCGGCGAGCTCTTCGCCCGGATCCGGGCCACCCTCCGTCGCGCCGAGCGGCCCGAGGGCGCCCAGAACAAGCCCGTGTTCGAGACCGGCGAGCTCCAGGTCGACTTCGGCCAGCGACGGGTTCTGGTCAAGGGAAAGGAGGTGCACCTCACGCCCATCGAGTATCGATTGCTCACGACGCTGGCCCGCCACGCAGGCAAGCTCCTCACGCGCAAGCAGCTCCTCACTGAGGTGTGGGGACGCGCGTACGCCGAGCAGACGCACTACCTGCACGTCCACATGGCGCAGCTCCGGCGCAAGATCGAAGCCGACCCCGCGCGGCCGCGGTACCTCCTGACGGAGCCGAGCGTCGGATACCGGCTGGTGGCCGAGGAAAGCTGAACCCGGATCGGATCTCTACGCGGACTCCCGACGGGAAAGCTCTAAGGCCAGCATGGAGCCCGCAATGGCCAGCGTGCGGCCCTCGTCCACGCCGAAGCCGGACGGATCACCTTCCCAGAGATCCATGGACACATCCCCTCGAGCGGTCCGGAAGCTGAGGCGCCCTCCTCCTTCGGGAAGGCGCAGGCCGCCGACGCCGAACTGCAGCCTCTTCTCATCCAGCGGAAGGAGGGTGTCGGCAGCCAGTGCCACCGTCGGCGTCGACAGAGGCGTCTTGTCCGAAGGCGTCGCGGCCACGATCTGCCCCTTGCTGTCCCGCAGCACGATGGCGCCGAGCTTGAAGCGCCGAGCGAGGTCGCGCAGGATGCCCGTTAGCGGCTTGCCTCCTCTGAGCTGATCCACTAGGTCCTTCAGGATGCTCAGCTCCTCGTCCGCCCGGGCGGCGGCGTCCGACATCCGCTCCCGCCGCCGCCCGAAGGCCGCGGCGATGAGGCCGCAGATGGCCAGGGCGAGAAAGGCGACCACGTCATCCGGCTTGGTGATGGCCAGCGTCAGATACGGCTCCGTGAGGAAGAAGTTGAGGCTCATGGCCGACACCACCGCCGTCAGCAGCGCGGCGGACCGGCCGCCGACCTCGGCGATCACGATGGTGAAGGCAAGGAAGGCGAAGGCGAGGTTGGACGCCGCGGTGACCGTGCGGAGCGGAACGAGCACGACCCCGAGAATCAGCGCGCCGAAACCGCCGACCGCCATCCAGATCAGGTTGTCATTCCGTGCGCCCATGCCTCTCCTCCTCTCACCCGCGACGGTGCGGGTTCGGGACAGCTCGAAACAGATGCGAGCAAGGGCCGGAACCGAGAGCTCCGAGCCTACTACATCCTGCCGCGAGGTTCCCGGCGACGAGCATCCCCTACTGATCGCTCTTCTTCACGAACTGATGCCCGTTGAGGCACACGCGCCACTGCTGGCGGAGGCGGCGAGACGCCGCGCCGCAGCACCCGCAGGGAACGGTGGCTTCGAATCCCAGAGACTTGCTCAGCTGCGTGGCCTTCTGATCCCTCTCTGCTGGCTTCCGGCCCATGGTGCACTCTCCTTCGCCCGCTCGAATCGACACGCTCCATCGCTCTCAGGTCAAGGCGGGCTTGCTCTGATTTTGTAGCGCAGCCCGCGTCAAGAAGTCGTCAAGCCGGCGCGCGAACGCGTCAAGAAACCGTCAAGACGAGTGTGGAGTTGCGCAGGTGCTTGACCCCGTGGGCCCGTCGTGGCTATCTGGCTCTCACCGTCCCGAGAGAGGAGGTTGTGATGGCTTCGCACTCCAAGACGAGAACCGCCATTCGAAGGATTCGCCGCTTGGCGCGCCGGCGTCACGAGGCCGAGCTGCGGAAGGCTCGGAGCAAGACGAGCGGCAAGTCCTAGTCGAGCGCTTCCGAAGTCCGCTTGGTCGTGGCGACGTCGGCGCCGAGGTGCGCAGGGGCTCGTCTGACGAGCCGTAGCACCACGGGCAGCACCACCAGCGCCGCGACCAGACTCGAGGCCATGCCCAAGGTGAGGAGCAGGCCGAGGGTGAAGATGCCACGATGCGTGGCGATCATCAGGCTGCCGAAGCCGACCATCGTCTGGATGCCACTGAGCGCCACGCCCAAGACGGTGCTGCGCGCCACCAGCGGGCCGCCCTGCGTGTGCCCCTCGAGATAGCGGAGCACGACGTTCAGGCCGAATTCCGCCGAGGTGCCGATGATGATGGGCAGGCCCCAGATGTTCGCCAGGTTGAACGGCACGCCGAAGGCCCGCATCAGCCCGAGGGTCCACAGGAGACCGAGGGCCAGCGGCAGCATGGTCAGCAGGGTTTCCCGGATCCGCCGGAGCATCAACAGGCTCAGCCCTCCCACCAGGATGAACGCATACACCGCGCCTTGCCGGTACGCGCGCTCCATGAGACGGGTCGCCTCGTACGTGATGACCGGAGGTCCCGTGACGTCGGGATCCACGGATCGCAGATCCTCGACGAACTGCGTCGCGCCCTGTCGGTCCCAGATGTCGACCTTGGGATGGATCTCGAGGAGCAGGTGCCCGTGATTGCCCACGAACTTCTGCCGGAGATCCTCCGGGATGTCGGCAAGAGTGATGGGCGTGGGATTCAGGTTCGACTGGAGGCGGTAGAACTTGCTCACGAAATCGCGATAGAGCTGCGCTTGGAGGTAGTCGATGGCCGCCTGCACGGAATCCCGGTTCGCCGAATCGAGGAGACCGAGCAGCGCCGTAACCTTCTGGCGGACCAGGCGAACCTCGGCGGGGAGCGAGTCCCCGGCTTCGACGGCGACGATGTCGAAGCGCCGCTTGATGTCGGTGAGCGCCTTCTGGAGCCTTCCCACGTCCACACGATCCGGTCGGCCGATGCGCACGCCGGCGATGATGGGCGCGAAGCTCTTCACGATGGCGACCTTTTCCTTCTGGTCGTCGGGGATCACGCGGAGCACCGAGTCGACGTCGGCCACCGAAGGCAGGCGCTCGAAGGCTTCCTGCTTGCGACGCAGGTCGTCGAGGGACACGGCGGAGGAGAGGCCGTTGAACCCGGAGCGGCCCGTGGCCGCGAACACGCGCTTCTGCCACATCACCGATTCCGTGCCCCGCGCCTGCAGGTTGAGCAGGTTGTAGTCGAAGCCGACGAAGGGTACGGCGCCGAGGGAGAGCGCGGTGACGATCACCGCCACCGCGAGGACCGTCCGCGGATACCCCGCGATCCTGTCGAGCAGCGGAACGCGAATCCGCGCGAGCTGATGCTCAGCCGGCGTATGGTCGCGCGGACGCACCCCGTGACGTCGGTCGAGCACGACCAGGCACGCGGGCAGGAGTGTCATCATGCCGAGCCAGGCGAGGAGGATGGAGAGCCCGGCCACGAATCCGAGCTCCTGGATTCCCCGGAAGCTCGTCAGCATGAGCACGAAGAAGGTCCCTGCCGCCGCGAGGGCGGCGAGCAGGGTGCCGGGACCGCTGCGAGCCGCCGTCCGCTCGATGGCATCTCTCAGATTGCGACCGAGGAAGATCTCCTCCTCGTACCGGAAGAGGACGTAGATGCCGTAGTCGGTGCCGATCCCAATCACGATGGAGATGAACAGGACGGAGAACAGCGTGAGGTGACCGACCACGAGGGTGACCGCGCCGATCGACCACGCCAGGGTGACCACGAGGACGCCCAGGATCAGAAGCGGCTTGCCCACGCGCGCGAAGGCCACGGTCATCACGAGCAGGGTGAGGACGAAGGCGAGGACGGAGGCCCACTGGCTGTCGTGAAAGGAGGCCACCATCTCGTCGTTGGAGAGAGCGGGATCACCGGTGACGCCAGCCTGGACGGTGGGGAAGGCTGAGCGGAGGTGCGCGATAGTGCCGCGGATCACCTCGATGGCTCGCTGGTCGCCCACGAAGCTGCCCTGGTCTCCCGCCGGCGTCTCGATGAGAATGAAGAGGAGGCTCTTGTCCTCGGACAGGAAGTAGCCCGTGTCCGCTGGCTCATTCTCGCCGAAGGCGAAGAGGGTGCCCCACGGCGACTGGTAGGGCGACGGCTGCCGGAGCCGACCTGTCATCTGATCGAGCAACACGCGAAGGAAATGGACGTCGTCCGGCGCTTCCTGCTTCTGCAGTCCAAGATCGAAGAGATTGGACACGAAGCTGGCTGCGAGCTGGGTGTTGATGCCTTCCACGAGCCGAGCCAAGGTGGGGTCGCCAGCGAAACTCTCGATGAAGTCCTGGTAGTCGAAGATCTTGTCCCGGATGGCTTGGAGCTGGGCCGTCGAAAGATACAGAAGCTGGCGTCCTTCGAAGCGCTTGGGATCGATCCGGTAGGCGATGCGGCGGAAGGGTACGGCAGAGGCGCGGAGTTCCTCGGTGAGCCTGGTGGCGTAGGCGCGGGCGCCCTCGAACGAGCCCGCCTCGACCACCACCACGATGTCCTGGAGCTCCCCGAATTCTCTGGCGTACTCCTCGTAGCGCAGGACGTAGCCGGCCTGCGCCGGCAGGAGCGACAGCGCGGAGGTCTTGAAGGTGAGGGCGTGCAGGGCGTACCCAACGCCGAGAAGCCCCAGGAGCAGCGAGCAGGCGATGGTTAGCCAGGGGCCGCGGCACGACACCTGGACGAGCCGCCGGAGCACGCGACCGACCAGGGAGATGGAGATCATGCGGCGGAGTCGACAAAGCGCCGAGAGCGAGCCGCCGTCGCGGTGCCGCGGGCATGCCCCGTGGTAACATCTCGCGCGACCGGGAGGCGGCCATCACGCTCGTCTTCCGGCTCGGCATCATGACACCGAGCTTCGCGATCGAGTTCCTCATCTGGATGCTGATCGCCGCCGCGGTGATCGCCGCCCTCGCCGGCCTGCTGCGGATTCCCTACACGGTGGCGCTGGTGCTGGGTGGCATCACCCTCGGGTCGATGCACCTGCCCGTCATCGACACCCTCGTCAACCAGAGGCCGGAGTGGCTCTCCCCGAACGCCACGCTGGTCATCTTTCTGCCTCCATTGCTGTTCGAAGGCAGCCTGAAGATCCCCATCCGGCTGCTGCGTCAGAACATGACACCCGTCCTCCTCCTCGCCACCATCGGCGTGGTGATGACGACGGCGATCACCGGCATGGCCCTGCACTGGATGGTGGGGATGCCTCTGCTCGTCGCCCTCACCTTCGGGGCCCTGGTGGCGGCCACGGATCCGATCTCCGTCCTCGCCATCTTCAAGGATCTGGCGGTGAGCAAGCGGCTGTCCGTCATCGTCGAGGGGGAGAGCCTCTTCAACGACGGCGCGTCGGCGGTCCTGTTCAGCATCATGGCCATGGGCGCCGTGACGGGACACCTGGGCATGGCTGCGGGCCTCCGCGAGTTCATGGTCCAGGTGGTGGGCGGAGCTGCGGTGGGCATCGCCCTCGGCTTCGTGCTGAGCAAGGTCACCGAACACATCGACGAGCCGCAGGTCGAGATCATGCTCACGACCATCCTCGCCTACGGTGCCTACCTCGCGGCCGAGTCGGTCGGGGTGTCTGGAGTCACCGCGACGGTGGCCGGCGGGATCCTCATGGGCAACGTGGGCGCCCGGCAAGGAATGAGCCTGCGCACCCGGGCCACGCTGTGGTCCTTTTGGGAGTACGCGGCCTTCGTCATCAACTCGATCGTCTTTCTCCTGATCGGCCTGCAGGTGCAGATGGGGGAGCTGCTCCGCGGGTGGCGTCCGATCGCGCTCGCGGTGGTGGCCGTGCTGGCGGGCCGGGCGGTGGTCGTCTACACACTGGTGCCGGTGAGCAATCTCCTCGACAGCCGGATTCCGGGGCCCTGGGCCCACGTGCTCTTCCAGGCCGGCATGCGAGGCGCGCTGTCTCTCGCCCTCGCCTTGAGCCTGGACACTCGCTTCCCGTATCGCTCCCAGCTCCTCGCCATGACGTTCGGCGTCGTTGCCTTCACCATCGTCGCCCACGGGCTCACCATCAAGCCGGCGCTTCGCCTGCTGCATCTGGCCGGTCCCGAGGAGGGCGAGTTCGAGCGAACACGCGTGCGTCAGATCGCGCTGGCCGCCGCCCGGTCCGAGCTCGACGCCATGCTCGGCCAGCATGTGCTCTCCGCGCCCGTTCACGAGCGCCTCCGCCTCGAGCTCGACAAACGGATGGTCGCGACCGGGGCGAAGATGGACCAGATCTTCGAGCAGGACGAAGCGCGTCTCGTCGAGGAGATGCGAGTCGCCCGAGGGCGACTGCTCGCGGCGGAGAGAAGCTCGATCGAGGAGGCCGTGCGCGACGGTTCCCTTTCCCCGCATTCGGCGACCATGATGATCGCCGACGCCGACCACGAGCTGGCCGAGCTGACGCAGGCGCCCAAGAAGACCGACCCCGCCGCCTGATCCGTCATCGTGAGCCGATGAGGATGAGGTGCTCCGCGATCGGCCCCAGGGCCAGAGCCGGGAAATACGTGAGCGCGCCCACCAGGATCACTACGCTGACCAGCAGCACCACGAACAAAGGCGTGCAGGTGGGCAACGTGCCGGGACCCGCGGGCACGATCTTCTTTTTGGCCAGCGATCCCGCCACGGCGAGCACCGGCACGGCGACCCAGAAGCGGCCGAAGAGGATCGCGAGCGCGAGGGCCGTGTTGTAGAAGGGCGTGTTGGTGTTGAGACCGGCGAGGATGCTGCCGTTGTTGTTGGTCGCCGAGGAGAAGGCGTAAAGGACTTCGGAGAATCCGTGGGGGCCCGGATTGCCCATTCCCCCGCGGCCCGCAGTCATGAGAACGGCCAGCGCCGTGCCCACCAGGGCGAGAGCTGGCACGATGAGGATGACGAGAGACGCCATCTTCATCTCGTAGGCCTCGATCTTCTTGCCCAGGTATTCGGGCATCCGACCCACCATGAGACCCGCCATGAACACGGTGATGACGACGAAGACCACCATGCCGTAGAGGCCTGACCCCACCCCCCCGAAGACCACCTCGCCGAGCTGGATCAGCCACATGGGTACGAGTCCGCCGAGCGGAGTGAAGGAGTCGAGCATCGCGTTCACCGATCCATTACCGGAGGCCGTGGTGGCCGCCGTCCACAAGGCCGAGGTCACGATGCCGAAGCGCACCTCCTTGCCCTCCATGTTGCCGCCGGAATGGAGCGCGCCCACACTGTGGTCGGCGCCCTGGTTCACGAAGACGGCGCCGCGCTGCTCGGCCGTCACGCAGACGAGCAGGAGCGCCGCGAAGAGAAGCGTCATGGCGGAGAGGAGCGCCCATCCCTGGCGCGTGTCGCGCACCATGACGCCGAAGGTGTAGCAGAGCCCGGCCGGGATCAGGAGCAGGGCGAGCATCTCGAGGAAATTCGAGAGCGCGGTCGGATTCTCGAACGGATGGGCGGAGTTCGCGTTGAAGAAGCCGCCGCCGTTGGTGCCGAGCTGCTTGATGGCGACTTGGGAGGCGGCGGGCCCCACGGCGAGCACCTGCTCGGTGAGCATCGACGTCCTCGTCCGCGGCCGGCCCGCGCCGTCGAGCATGGGTTGGCCATCGGCCTGCACGACGGGCTGCTCATAGGCCGTGGGCTGCAGCACGCTCACCCGGATGTAGGGATCGAAGGTCTGCACCACTCCCTGAGACACGAGGGCGAGGGCGAGGAGGAAGGAGAGGGGCAGGAGGACGTAGAGAGTGGTGCGGGTGAGATCGACCCAGAAGTTCCCCACGGTCTCCGCGGTTCGCCGGGCGAGTCCCCGCACGAGCGCGGCCATGACGGACATCCCGCTCGCCGCCGCCAGAAAGTTCTGCACGGCCAGGCCCAGGCTCTGGCTCAGGTAGCTCATCGTCGTCTCGCCGGCATAGCTCTGCCAATCGGTGGTGGTGAGAAAGCCGGCGGCGTTGTTGAAGGCCAGGTGCGCGGGGATGGCGGCGAAGCCCTGAGGATTGAGGGGAAGCGCGTGCTGACATCGCTGCAGCGTGTAGAGGGCCAGCATGCCCAGGCAATTGAACAGGAGAAGGGCGACGGCGTAGGTCTTCCAGCCCATCTCCTCGTGGAGCTGGACGCCCCCTAGCCGATAGATGAGGCGCTCGAGCCACCCAAGACCGCGGCCGAGGAGGATGGGCTGCCCTTCGTATACTCGGGCCATGTAGCCGCCCAGCGGCTTCACCAGGACGAGCAGAACCAGCAGATACACCGCGATCTGGAGCGCTCCATTCGCCGTCATTGGAAGACGGCCTCCCAGCGCCCGATGTCAAGTTGCACTCGCGTCCTCCGCATCGAGTAGATGCCGAAGCCGCCTCAAGCCGGCGCCAATTTCGAGGTTCAGGCCGTCAAGGAACGCTCAATGAGGGAATCTTGAGGGTCCTGAAGGGATTCTTGAGGCCTTGCTGAGCGTGCGATCCGCTAGATTTTTCGCTGGAGCATGAGTGACGGCAGCGAGGAGGCATCCATGACGGGGAGTGTGGCGGAGGTGAGCGAGCAGGCCAGCTCGCTGACTTTGAGTGCCTCCGAGCGGGCGGCGCTCAGGTCGGCCATGGAGAGTTACGTCACAGAGCTCCGCTCGGAGATCGGGCGCACCGAGCGATACGAGCTGCGCCAGCAGCTCAAGTCGAGGCGGATGCTTCTCGAAGGCGTGCTGCGCCGGCTCGGCGAGCCCAGGGGGGAAGGGTCATGAGCGATGCGCTGTTCGTCGGGATGACCATCGGCTTCTTTGCGCTCACCTGGGCGCTCATCCGCCTCTGTGAGCGACTGTAGGAGGGGATCATGCCGCTGATCTACGTGGTGGGCGGAATCGTGGCCTTCGGGCTCCTCGTGTATCTCGCCATCGCGCTGCTCAAGCCGGAGCTCTTCTCGTGACCGGCCAGGGCTCTCTCCAGCTCCTCTTCTATCTGGTGGTGCTCATCGCGCTCGCCAAGCCCCTGGGCGCCTTCATGGCCCGGGTCTACGAAGGCCGGCCGTGCGGCCTCGACGCCGTCCTCGGCTGGCTCGAGCGCCTGATCTATCGGCTGGCCGGCGTGCGCCCGCACGACGAGATGAGCTGGAAGGGGTACGCGGTGGCCATGCTCGTCTTCAACCTGGCCGGCATGCTGCTCGTCTACGTGTTGCAGCGCCTCCAGGCCGGCCTGCCCCTCAATCCGCAAGGATTCGGCGCGGTGTCGGCCGACTCGTCCTTCAACACCGCGGCGAGCTTCGCCACCAACACGAACTGGCAGGGCTACGGCGGCGAGAGCACGATGAGCTATCTCACGCAGATGCTGGGCCTGACTGTTCAGAACTTCGTCTCCGCCGCCACCGGCATGGCGGTGCTCGTGGCCCTCATCCGCGGCTTCGCCCGCCGCTCCGCGCAGACCATCGGGAACTTCTGGGTCGATCTCACGCGCACCACCCTGTACATCCTCCTGCCCCTCGCCGTGATCTTCGCCCTTCTCCTCGCATCGCAAGGCGTCGTCCAGACGTTCAGCCCGTACGCGAAGGCGAGCGTCGTGCAGCCCACTCAGTACGACGAGCCTATCACCGACAAGGACGGCAAGCCCGTCCTCGACGACAAGGGGCAGCCCAAGACGAAAAAGGCCACCCTGACCGAGCAGGTCATCGCGGTCGGTCCCGCCGCCTCGCAGATCGCCATCAAGCAGCTCGGCACCAACGGGGGCGGCTTCTTCAACGCAAACTCCGCTCATCCCTTCGAGAATCCCACGCCGCTCTCCAACTTCCTCGAGGTGCTGGCCATCTTGCTCATTCCGGCCGCTCTCTGCTACACCTTCGGCGTCATGGTGCGCGACACCCGGCAGGGTTGGGTCCTCCTGGCCGCCATGACCGTGATCTTCGTGGGCGGGCTGATCACGTGCGTGGTGGCGGAGCAGCGGGGCGCGGTCTTCGTGAAGCAGGGCGTGGACCACGTGGTGAGCGACACACAGTCGGGCGGCAACATGGAAGGCAAGGAGGTCCGCTTCGGCATCGCCAACTCCGCCCTCTGGGCTACGGCCACCACCTCCGCCTCCAACGGCTCAGTGAACTCCATGCACGACTCCTTCACGCCCATCGGCGGTCTCGTGCCCATGTGGATGATTCAGCTCGGCGAGGTGGTGTACGGCGGGGTGGGCTCCGGCCTCTACGGCATGGTCGTCTTCGCCATCGTGGCCGTCTTCGTGGCCGGGCTCATGGTGGGGCGCACGCCGGAGTATCTCGGGAAGAAGATCGAGGCCTACGAGATGAAGATGGCTTCCCTGGTCATCCTCATCGTCCCTGCGCTCGTACTCATCGGCACCGCCATCGCCGTCCTGCTTCCCGCTGGGAAGTCGAGCATGGCCAATCCTGGCATCCACGGCTTCAGCGAGGCCCTCTACGCATTCTCGTCGGCCTCCAACAACAACGGGAGCGCCTTCGCGGGCCTGAACGCGAACACGACCTTCTACAACACCGCCCTCGGCCTGTGCATGCTCTTCGGTCGCTACTGGCTGGCCGTGCCCGTGCTGGCTCTGGCCGGCTCGCTCGCGCGCAAGAAGCTCGTGCCGGCCGGCCTCGGCACGCTGGCCACCCACACGCCGCTCTTCGTCGTGCTCCTCGTGGGCACGGTGATGCTGGTGGGGGCCCTGACCTACGTGCCGGCGCTCGCTCTCGGCCCCATCGCCGAGCATCTCACTCTCGTGATGGCCAAGTGAGGTTGTCATGGTAGCGACCACCAAGGCTCGTCCGCTCTTCGATCTGGCCATCGTGGGACAGGCCACGATCGATTCCTTCAAGAAGCTCACCCCGCGGCGGCAGGTGCGGAATCCCGTGATGTTCGTGGTCTACGTGGGCTCCATCCTGACCACGCTACTCTGGCTGCAGGCCCTGCTGCACGGAGGCCATGGTGAGGCGTCGGCCGGCTTCATCTTCGGCGTCTCGCTCTGGCTCTGGTTCACCGTGCTCTTCGCCAACTTCGCGGAGGCGATGGCCGAGGGGCGCGGCAAGGCCCAGGCTGCGTCCCTCCGCAAGGCGCGCCGCGAGCTCCAGGCCAAGCGGCTGTCGAAGCCCGAGCGGGCAGCGCACTACGAGGTGGTCTCGGCCACCAGCCTGCGCAAGGGTGATGTAGTGCTCGTGGAGGCCGGCGACTTCATCCCGGCCGACGGCGAGGTGATCGAGGGCGTGGCCTCCGTCAACGAGAGCGCCATCACGGGAGAGAGCGCTCCCGTGATCCGCGAGAGCGGCGGTGACCGCAGCTCGGTAACAGGGGGGACGCAGGTGCTCTCCGACTGGCTGCTCGTCGAGGTCTCGGCGAATCCAGGGGAGGCATTCCTCGATCGCATGATCGCGCTCGTCGAGGGTGCCAAGCGCCAGAAGACGCCCAATGAGATCGCCCTCGATATCCTCCTGGCCGGGCTCACCATCGTCTTCCTGCTCGCCACGGCCACCCTCCTGCCGTATTCGCTCTACAGCGTGCAGGCGGCGGGGCAGGGGACGCCGATCACCGTCACCGTGCTGGTGGCCCTGCTCGTCTGCCTCATTCCCACGACCATCGGCGCCTTGCTCTCGGCCATCGGCATCGCGGGGATGGACCGCATGATCCAGAAGAATGTCATCGCCATGTCGGGCCGAGCGGTAGAGGCCGCGGGCGACGTGGACGTGCTCCTCCTCGACAAGACCGGCACCATCACCCTGGGCAACCGACAGGCCACCGCCTTCTATCCCGCCGACGGCGTGAGCGAGACCACGCTCGCCGACGCCGCCCAGCTCGCCTCGCTGGCCGACGAGACCCCGGAGGGGCGAAGCATCGTCGTCCTGGCCAAGGAGAAATATAGCCTGCGCGAGCGGGACGTGCAGGCCATGGGGGCGAAGTTCGTGGAGTTCAGCGCCCAGACGCGGATGAGCGGAGTCGATCTGAGCGGGCGTGAAATCCGCAAGGGCGCCGCCGAGGCCATCGAAGCCCACATCAAGCGGCTGGGCGGCAGCGTGCCTCCAAACGTGCGAACGGTAGTGGACACCATCGCCAAGGCCGGCGGCACGCCCCTTGTCGTGTCCGACGGCGCAAAGGTGCTCGGGGTGATTCAGCTCAAGGACATTGTGAAAGGCGGCATTCGCGATCGGTTCGCCCAGCTCCGCCGCATGGGCATCAAGACCATCATGATCACGGGAGACAACCCCCTCACCGCCGCCGCCATCAGCGCCGAGGCGGGGGTGGATGACTTCCTCGCCCAAGCGACACCCGAGATGAAGCTCAAGCTGATCCGCGAATTGCAGGCGGAAGGACGACTGGTAGCCATGACCGGCGACGGCACCAACGACGCCCCCGCTCTTGCCCAGGCCGACGTGGCGGTGGCCATGAACACGGGCACGCAGGCGGCCAAAGAGGCGGGCAACATGGTCGACCTCGATTCCAATCCCACCAAGCTCCTGGAGGTGGTGGAGACGGGCAAGCAGATGCTGATGACGCGGGGAGCGCTCACGACCTTCAGCATCGCCAACGACGTGGCCAAGTACTTCGCCATCATCCCCGCGGCCTTCGCCAGCACCTATCCCGCGCTCGGTGTGCTCAACATCATGCATCTTGCCACCCCGGAGAGCGCCATCCTCTCCGCCGTTATCTTCAACGCCTTGATCATCGTCGCGCTCATCCCGCTCGCCCTCCGCGGCGTCCGCTACCGTCCCCTTGGCGCGGCGGCCGTCCTCCGGCGCAACCTGTGGATCTACGGGGTGGGCGGCATTCTCATCCCGTTTCCGGGGATCAAGCTCGTGGACATGATCCTCGTGGCCCTCGGCCTCGTGTAGGGGAGGAGGCGACATCATGCGTGCGCAATTGCGGCCGGCCCTGGTCATTCTCGTCGCTCTCACCCTCGTCACCGGCGTGGCGTATCCGCTCCTCGTCACGGGTGTTGCCCAGGCCGTCTTCCCGTACCAAGCTCAAGGCAGCCTCATCACGAAGGACGGCAAGCTCGTGGGCTCGGCCCTTATCGGTCAGCCCTTCGACGACCCGAAGTACTTCTGGGGTCGCCCCTCGGCCACGAGCCCGTTCCCGTACAACGCTGCCTCGTCCTCCGGATCCAACCTGAGCCCGACCAATCCCGACCTCATCAAGGCCGTCCAGGCCCGAGTGGAAGCGCTGCGCTCTGCCGACCCCGGCAACACCGCGCCGGTGCCCGTCGATCTCGTCACCGCTTCCGGTAGCGGACTCGATCCGCACATCAGCCCTGCCGCTGCCCTCTACCAGGTGTCGCGGGTGGCGAAGGCCCGCAAGCTCGATCCGGAGAGCGTGCGGCAGCTGGTGGTGCAGCACACGGAAGGTCGCTGGCTCGGCCTGCTCGGCGAGCCGCACGTGAACGTTCTCGCCTTGAACCTCGCTCTCGACCGCACGTAGAGCGACCAGATCGGCGACTGAATGAAGGCCAAAGGCGCCGTTCTCGTGTGCTCGCTGCTAGCGGCTCTCGGCCTTACGAGTCCGGCCGCGGCCCAGCGATCGGTAGCAGATCTTCTCGGCCGCGAGTCGACGCCGGAAGGACAGCCCAAGGCCATCCTCGAGGAGATCTCCCTCTGGGGCTACCTCGAGAACAGCTACGTGATCAATCTCGGCACGGCCAGCCCGCACAACGTCAACGATCTGCGCTTCTACGACCACGACGCTGACTACTCCTGGAACTCCCTCCTGCTGTCCGTCAAGAAGGATCCCTCCGAGGTCTACCCATGGGGCTTCGGTGTGGTCACGACCGCCGGCATGGACTCCCAGAAGAACCACTCTCTGGGCATTTTCCGGGACCTCGACGACGGAGCTCCGTACTACCGGAACACCGCGAAGTACGACCTGGTCGAAGCGTATGGTTCGGGGCTTCTACCGCTCGGCAATGGGCTCACTGTCAAGGCAGGGAAATGGGCCACCCTGATCGGCTACGAGGTGTACGAGAGCCCGAAGAATTTCAACTTCTCGCGCTCCTTCCTCTATACCCTCGGCACGCCCTACACCCACACCGGCCTGCTCGTCAGCTATCCCTTCACCAAGTGGATTGCGGCCACACTGGGATTCACTATGGGCTGGGACAACTCCGACAACCCCAACGGCTATCTCAAGGCCATCGGGCAGGTTGCCTTCACTCCGACCGACACGTTCTCGATCCTCATGGCCTTCCACGTCGGACCCGAGCAGCTGCGCAGCCAGATGCACGGGCACGTGAACCAGCGCTGGATCGTGGACACGACCATCCTCTATACGGGCATCGAGAAGCTCTCTCTCGCCGTCAACTTCGACTTCGCGGGAGAGGAGAACGATCCCGTCCTCGTCGCCCTCGGCACGCGGAAGAACAACAACTCGAACTGGAGCGGCATCGCCGGCTACGTCGCCTACGACTGGACGACGTCGCTCCGCACCGCTCTTCGCCTCGAGTACTTCGCCGATCCCCAGGCGGTGCGCAACGGCATCACGCCACCTGGCCACAACGTGAACTACTACGAATTCACGTCCACCATCGAATACAAGATCTGGCGCGGTCTCATCGGCCGGCTCGAGTACCGGCGCGACATGGCCAGCCGCAACTCCTTCAGCCTCGATGAGTTCAGCACCCGTCCCACCTCGACGACCCAGGACACGTTCACCATCGCCCTCACCTACGTGTTCTTCTAGACGCATGGGTGCGGGGGGCTTTGGGTACACTGACCCCACCGTGACGGGAGGGGGACGTCCATGACCGGAGAGCGACCCGACCCCGATACCTTGCTCGCCCGGGCGCGGGAGGAAGAGGCGAGGAAGTCCCGCGGGCGCCTCAAGCTCTTCTTCGGCGCCGCCGCCGGCGTGGGCAAGACCTACGCCATGCTGGAGGCGGCCCGCGAGCTCCGGGCGGACGGCGTCGACGTGGTCGTGGGGAGCGTGGAGACCCACGACCGGGCGGAGACCGAAGCGCTGCTGGATGGTCTCGAGGTCCTCCCGCCCCGGCTGGAACCGTACAAGGGCACCACCCTCCGGGAGTTCGACCTCGACGCAGCGCTCGTCCGTCATCCCAGCGTGATGATCGTGGACGAGCTCGCCCATAGCAACGCGACGGGCTCGCGGCATGCCAAGCGCTGGCAGGATGTCATGGAGCTCCTCGACGTGGGCATCAACGTCTACACGGCGCTGAACGTCCAGCACCTGGAGAGCCTCAACGACATCGTGGCGAAGATCACTGGGGTGGTGGTGCGGGAGACGGTGCCCGACTCCGTGGTCGAGCGCGCCGACGAGATCGAGCTGGTCGACATTCCCCCCGACGACCTGATCCAGCGTCTCCAGGATGGCAAGGTCTACGTCCCCCAGCAGGCGCGGGAGGCGATCCACAACTTCTTCCGCAAGGGCAACCTCATCGCCCTGCGCGAGCTCGCCCTTCGCCGCACCGCCGATCGCGTCGACGCGCAGATGCAGGCGTACATGCGCGACCACGCTATCGCCAAGACGTGGCCGGTGGCCGAGCGCGTCCTCGTCTGCGTCAGCTCGAGCCCCCAGGCGACGCAGCTCGTCCGCGCGGGCCGCCGCCTCGCCACGCGCCTGGGCGCGGAATGGATCGTCGCCTACGTGGAGACGCCGGCCAGCGCCCGGCTCCCCCAGGCCGACCGCGACCGCGCCGTGCAGACGCTCCGGCTCGCGGAGCAGCTAGGCGCGGAGACGGTGACCCTCTCCGGACCCACCATGAGCGACGAAATCCTCGCCTACGCTCGGGCCCGCAACGTCAGCAAGGTCGTCATCGGCAAGCCGGCCCGCTCTCTGTGGAAGCGCATCCTCCTGGGCTCCATCGTGGATGCGCTCGTGCGGGGCAGCGGCGAGATCGACATCTACGTGGTCAGCGGCGAGAAGGAGGCGGTAGTTGCTCGACCCGTGCGCCATCGCCCCGTGGTGACGGACTGGCCGAGCTACGCGGTGGCCCTCGGGGTGGTCGGTCTCTGCACGGGCATCGCCTGGCTCATGTACCCGTACTTCGGCCTCTCCAACCTGATCATGGTCTATCTGCTCGGGGTGGTGGCAGTGGCGGCGCGGAGCGGCCGCGGGCCCACCGTGTTCGCGTCGGTCTTGAGCGTGGCCACCTTCGATTTTTTCTTCGTCCCGCCCTTCTTCTCCTTCGCGGTGTCGGACACGCAGTACATGGTCACCTTCACGGTGATGCTGATCGTCGCCCTCGTCATCAGCGGGCTCACCGTGCGCATCCGTGCCCAGGCCGACGCTGCCCGCGACCGCGAGCGCAGGACCGCGGCGCTCTATGCCATGAGCCGGGAGCTGGCGAGCTCGCGAAGCGTGGAAACCCTCCTCGCTATCGCCGTCCAGCACATCGTCGAGGTATTTCCGGCGGAGGTGGCCGCCCTCTTACCCCACGACGGCGAGCAGCTCGGCGCGCGCACCGTGGCGGGGGCCACCCTCCGACCCGACACCTCCGAGCTCGCGGTGGCGCAGTGGGTCTTCGCGCATCGCGAGGTAGCGGGACTCGGCACCTCGACCTTGCCCGGGGCGGCCGCGCTTTACGTCCCCCTCGTAGGCTCACGGGGCGCCGTGGGCGTGCTTGGGGTGAAGCCGTCAGATCCCCACGCCTTCGACAGCCCCGATCAGTTGCATCTGCTCGAGACGTTCGCCAATCAGACCGCGCTCGCCATCGAGCGTGCGGTGCTCGCCGAGGAGGCCCAGGCCGCGCAGCTCAGGATCGAGACGGAGCGGCTCCGGAGCTCGCTCCTGAGCTCCGTCTCCCACGACCTCCGTACGCCGCTGGCCGCCATCACGGGATCGGCGAGTACCATGCTCGAGACCCGGGACCAGCTGCCCGTGGCCGTGCAGCACGAGCTGCTCCAGACCATCCGCGAGGAGGCTGAGCGGCTCAATCGCCTCGTCCAGAATCTGCTGGAAATGACCCGGCTGGAGGCCGGCGTCGAGGTGCGCAAGGAATGGCACGCGCTCGAGGAGGTGGTGGGCGTCGCGCTGTCCCGCCTCGAGCTCACCCTGCGCGATCGGCCCGTGCGTACCGAGTTGGCGAAGGACCTCCCGCTCGTTCCCATGGACGAGGTGCTGATCGAGCAGGTGCTCATCAACCTGCTCGAGAACGCGGCCAAGCACACGCCGCCGGGCACGGAGATCGACGTGCGCGCTTGGGCCGAGGAGGGCCAGGCCGTCGTGGAAGTTGGAGATCGGGGGCCCGGCCTGGCCCCGGGCGAGGAGGATCGCATCTTCGAAAAGTTCTACCGAGGCTCGCGGCCCCAGGCTCGCGGGGCGGGATTGGGACTCGCGATCAGCCGCGCCATCGTCGAGGCCCACGGCGGCCGCATCTGGGCGCTCAATCGGCCCGAAGGAGGCGCGGCCTTCCGGTTCGTCCTGCCCATCGGCGGCGAGCCGCCGCCCATCGACGCGCGCCACTAACTGGCCGATCGGTCATGCGGCTCGCCACGCCGTGTCCTCGCTAAGTAGGCCGTGATCGATGGCCGTGGTAGCCTGACGGTATCCGTATGGCTTGTTTCCACGCGATCCCTATCGTGATCCTCGCGGGACTCGTGGCCGTCGTCGCCCCCGTCTCACCCGCGCATGCCCTCGATGAGGCCGATCGCGTGTACCTCGTCGGCGAAAAGGCCTTCGAGGACCGCCTCTACCCGCTCTCCCGGCGCATGCTCGAGCGCTTCCTGGAAAAATTTCCGAGTGACCCGCGGGTGGGCGATGCCACACTCCTTCTCGGCCGGACGCGGCTCGCTCAGGGGGCGGCCGAGCCGGCGCTCGAGGCTTTCAAGAAGGTCCTCGCCATGACGCCAGTCCCCGGCAAGCCGCAAGAGGCGCGCTTCTGGGAGGGCGAGGCGCTCTACCGGCTCAAGCGCTACACCGACGCGCGCGCGGCCTACGCCCGCGTCATCGCGGCCGAGCCGCCGTCGCCATGGCTGCCCGACGCGCTCTACGGGCTCGGCTGGACGGATCTCGAGCTCAAGCGTCGCGACGCCGCGGTGAGCGACTTCCGGCGGCTCGTCAAGGAGTTCCCCGACCACCCCACCGCGCCCTCGGCGTCCATCCAGCTTGCCCGCGCCCTCATCGACACCAAGCATCCCGACGAGGCCGTGCCCCTCCTGGAAGGCTTCACGAAGACGTATCCCGACAACCGGCTCGCGCCGGAGGCTGCCTACTACCTCGCTCGGGCCAAGATCGCCGCCGGGAACACGGAGGAGGGTGTGGCCGCCCTCCGGGCCTTCGCCCGGACCTATCCGAACCACGAGCTCGCCTCGGCCGCCCGTCGCACCTCGCTCGAGAGTCAGCTCAAGTCGGGCAAGAAGAAAGACGTCGCGGAAGAGTACACGGCGCTGATGGACCAGAAACCGGCCACTCCCGAGGCGCTCTACGATGCCGGGGTCATGGCGGCCAGTCTCGATCGTCCCAAGGACATGGAGGCGGCGTGGAACCGTCTGCGCAAGGAGTTCCCGGATCACGCGCTCACGGGCCGCGCCTCTTTGGAGCAGGCGCAGAAGGTGTTCGCCAAGAACAACTTCAAGGACGCGGCAGCGCTGGGGCGGGCCGCGGCCAAGAGCCCGGAGCATGCCGTGCGGGGCGAGGCGATGCTCATCGTGGGGGAGAGCGAGTTGAAGCTCCGTCGTCCCGCCGAGGCTCTCACCGCGTTCCAGGCCGCCGCGGACGCGCCGGGGCTCGAGCCCGCGCTCAAGTACCGCGCCCTCGCGGGGAGCGGGCTCGCCTGCGAGGAGCAGAAGCAGTGGACGCAGGCCGCGAAGTTCTACGACGAGGTCGCCGCGAGCAGCCCGGACAAGACGCTCGCGGGATGGGCCAAGACGCGCCGGGCCGCCATCGCGCCCAATCTCAAGCCCACGGGGAAAAAGTCATGAGGCAGGCCCTCGGCGCCCTCGCCCTGATCCTCGCGGTGGCCATCGGTGCCGCGGCGGCCGCCCCGCCGTCCTTCAAGATGGGCCCGCCCGAGATGGCGGCGGCCGTGCCCCTCGTCACTCCCGCCCTCGACAAGCCGGCCCTCGCGGTGTCGTCGACGAGCCTGCCGCCCTCCCCCGAGCCCATTCCGTCCTTGCCCAGAACGCGCGTGGAAAGCGATCTCGGCCAGCAGCCGGTGGCGCCCGCTCCCGCGCCGCGCTTCCTCGCCTGCAATCCGCTCGGCAGCGTGCTCGGCGTGGTGTCCGAGCTCGTGGAATGCGGGCGCGCCAGCTTCCAGCGCGGCGAGCTCGAGGAAGCGCGCACCGCCCTGGAGACCGCGGTCAAGCGCAGCAACGACCAGGGCGTGCAGCGCGAGGCGCGCTACTGGCTGGGCGAGACGCTGATCCGGCTTCGCCGCCCCGAGCCCGCCGCCCAGATGATGGTGGAGGTGATGAAGGCCAACCCGCGCGCTGACGTCGGGCCGTACGCGACGCTCAAGTACGGCTGGCTCTCGCTGCTCGCCAGCGAGCCCAAGCGCGCCCTCGATGTCCTCGACACGCTGATCAAGAGCGGGCCGCCGCCCGACCTCATCCCCTGGGCGCAGCTCGGCCGCGGCGTGTCCCTCTACAGCCTCGGCCGCTACCCGGAGGCGCGCGAGGTGCTCGGACGCTTCCGCGGCCAGACGCTGCCCGTGCCCGTCGCCGCCGAGCTGACCTTCTGGCTGGGCGACACGCTGGGCCAGCTCGGTGAGTACAAGGAAGCGGTCGCCCGGCTCCGGAGCTTCACCGACGGGGGCCCGCGGCTCCTCATCGATACCGCGCTGCTGCGCCAAGCGTGGTGGAGCCGAGCGGCGGGCGAGCCGCTCGCCGCCGTGCAAACCTACCGGGGTCTCTTGTCGGCTTATCCGAAGATGCCGGAGATCCTCTGGGCGCGCCTGGGCCTCGTCCTCGCCCTCTTGGATCTGGGCGATCCCGCGGCCGCCCTCACCGAGGCGCGGGCCCTCGACGCCGCGGACAAGGCGGGCACCCTCGGCCAGCCTGCCCTCCTCGCGGTGGATCGCTGGCTCACGGAGAAGCATCGCGCGGACGAGGCGCGCGCGCTCGAGCAGGAGATCCTCGGCCGTAACCTCGACCCGGGGACGCGCTCGTACGTGCTGCTGTTGGGCGGCGAGGTGGAGCGGGACGCCGGGAATCTCTCGGAGGCACGGGGCCGCTTCGATTTGGTGGCGGCGCGGCCGGGCACGCCCGCTCTCGGTTGGTATGCATCCCTGCGCCTGGTGCAAATGGATCTGGAAAGCCGCGAGACGGACCAGGCCCGCGCCCGTGTGGGAAATTTGCTCAAGGAGCCGTTGCCTCCCGCAATTCGTGGCGCGGCCCTCGAGCTCGGCGGCGAGGCCGCCTATGCGGCACGCGCGTGGGACGAGGCGGCCGGGTACTATAGCCGCTTCCTCTCCGACTTGCCGAGCTCGCCAGAGGCGCCCTCCGTCATGCTGGCCCTGGGCTGGGCGGAGTACCGGCGCGGGCGACTCGACGCTGCGCAGGAAACGTGGACACGGTTTGCCACCGCCAATCGCACGGATCCACGCGCCGCCGCGGCCTTGTTGCTCGCCGCCGACCTGTCCGCGCGGGCCGGAGATTTCGCAGCGGCCCAGAAGAGGCTCGACGACCTCGTCGCGCGTTATCCCGACGGCGAGTACGCGGAGATCGCCCGGCTCAACCGCGCCATCCTTGCCATCCGTGCCGGGCGTGGTCCCTCCGTGCTCGGTGACCTCAACGAACTGATCCGCAACGCGCCACTGTCGCCCTACATCGGCCGCATGAGGTTGGCCCGCGGAGTGGTGCTAGCGGGAGAGGGAAAGATCTCGGAGGCCGAGCGCGATTTCCAGGCGGCGAGGGCCCAGGGCGAGGGCGCTGCGGTGAATCTCGCCCTGGGGCGCATCGCCTTCGAGCGTGGGCAGTGGGAAGCTGCGGAGCGGGAGTTCGTGGAGGCGCGCGACGCCGGCACGGGACCCGTCGAGGCGGCCGCGGAGTACGGCATCGCCGCCACGCTCTGGAACCAGGGGAAGGTGGAGGAGTTCAAGCCCTTCGCCCAGTTCCTCCTCTCGAAGCCTGCCAATCCCGCGACGACGCCGCCCGTGCTCGCCGCCTCCGCCTCCATGGCCGCCCAGGAGGGACGCTGGAAGGACGCGCGCACCTACGCGTTGCGCGTGGCGAGCGAGTTCCCCAAGTCTGAGGAGGCGCCGGCTGCGCTGTCGGAGGTGGCCACGGCTGCCTCGAAGGCCAACGAGTGGCCCCTGGCCAATGAGACTTTCAAGATCCTCGCCGAGCGCTATCCGAGCTACAAGACGGGACGCGAGACGCGCCTCGACTACGCGGAGGCCCTGTACCGTACGGGTGCTCATGCCGAGGCGCGGGCTCGGCTCCAGGAATTCATCGATGCTTCTCCCAGCAGCCCCGAGCTGCCGCGCGCCCTGCTCCTGCTCGGCCGCACCCAGGAAGCGGCAGGCGACGGCGCGGGGGCGCTCGAGCAGTACAAGCGCGTGGCGAACGACTTCCCCGACTATCAGGCGGCGGCGCTTCTCGGTCATGCCCGCGTGCTCCTGCTCGCCGGCAACTGGGACGAGGCGCGGCCCTTGCTCGAGCGCGCCATGGCCACGGGCGACGCCGCTGTCGCCTCCGAGGCCGCCTATCGCCTCGGCGAAGGCTACCGGGCGGCGGGTCGCCATCAGCCGGCGGTGGAGGCATACATGACCGCGGTGTATGTGGCGCCCGATCTCCCGACGGCGCGCCGAGCGCTCCTCGGTGCGGGACAGTCCTTCTCGGCGCTCAAGCAGCCCGACTCGGCCATCATCGTGTACAGGAAGCTCCTTGCTGCCAAGACGGTGGAGCCGGAGCTGGCCGACGCCGCCAAGAAGAACCTGAAGGCCCTCGGCGCCAACTAGCTCGTCTCCCGCTTCCGCCCTGCCCCGTCCCGCGAGTACAATGGCGCCACTTTCGCCAGGGAGAGATATGGGCATGAAAGGTTACGGCGGGCGCGTCCTCTTCGTCGATCTCGCTCGCGGGACGAGCCGCATCGAGCCCCTCGCCGAGGACATGGCGCGGGCGCTCCTGGGCGGCAACGGCCTCGCTGCGCGTCTCCTCCTCGATCACGTGCCGGCCATGGTCGACGCGTACGATCCGGCCAACGTGGTGGTGTTCGCCGTGGGTCCCATCACCGACACCACGGTGCCGGGGAACAGCCGCGCCTGTGTCGCGTCGAAATCGCCGCTGACCGGCCTCTTCTTCGACTCCACCTTCGGTGGCCGTTGGCCCGCCACCATGAAGCGCACAGGCTTCGACGTCATCGTGCTCACCGGACAGGCGCCCGCGCCGGTCTACGTGAAGGTGGGAGAGAGTGGCGCCGAGCTCAGGCCGGCGGCGACGCTCTGGGGCCAGACCACGCGCGAGACCGTGCACGCCATCCAGGCCATCGAGGGCGCGGAGTCGGACGTGCTCGCCATCGGCCCCGCCGGTGAGCGCCTGGTGCGCTTCGCCTGCATGGCGACCTACTGGAAAAACCGCGAGGGCGTGGCGGGCCGCGGCGGCATCGGCGCCGTGCTGGGAGCCAAGCGCGTCAAGGCCGTGGTGGTGACGGGCGGACGCAAGACCGAGGTTGCCGATGCCGCGCTCCTCAAGACGCTTCTCGAGGAGAAGCGCGAGCCGCTCAAGACGGGGACCAAGGCTCTCTCGACCTACGGCACGTCCTTCCTCGTGAAGCCCATCAACACCCTGGGCGCCCTCGGCTCCTACAATCTCCGCCAGGAGACCTTCGCGGAGGCACAGGCGATCTCGGGCGAGGAGATGCACGCGCACCATCACAATCGCGACACCACGTGCCTCAAGTGCCCGGTGGCCTGCGGCAAGCAGTACGAGATCCGCGACGGCGAGCTCCAGGGGATCAAGGCGAAGATGCCGGAATACGAGACCATCTTCGCCTTCGGCTCCATGCTGGGCAACGCGCACGCGGGCTCCCTGGCGCGGGCCAACGACCTCTGCGATCTCCTCGGCATGGACACCATCTCCCTGGGCGTCACGCTGGCCTTCGTGGCGGAGGCCCTCGAGCGTGGCTGGCTCGATCCCGCCGCGGTCGGCGTGCCTTTCGGCTGGGGGGACTGGCGCAACATGCTGCGCCTCGTGGAAATGACGGCGACGCGAGAAGGCTTCGGCGACCGGCTCGCGGAGGGCGCGTGGCGGCTCGCCGAGTCGCTCCATCCCGAGGCAACGCGGAGCGTCTACGCGGTGAAGCGGCTCGAGCTGCCCGCGCACTCCGCGCGCGCGCTCAAGGGCATGTCCATCGGCTACGCCACGGCGACCCGCGGAGGCAGCCATCACGACACGCGCCCCACCCCACAGTACGCGCAGGGCTACGACCGGCGCAGCCCCGACGGCAAGCCCGAGTTCGCCGTGCGGAGCCAGCACTTCACCGCCGTCGACGATTCCCTCGTGCTCTGCCGCTTCACCTCCGAGCGCGGCTTCGGCCTCTTCGTGGAGGAACCCTACGCGCGCATGGTGCGCGGGGTCACGGGCTGGGACATGAGCGTGGAGGAGCTCGAACGCGTGGGTGAGCGCGTGATCAATCTCGAGCGCCTCTTCAACGCGAGGGAAGGTGTGCGGCGCAAGGACGACGTGCTGCCGTGGCGCGTGATGCACGAGCCCATTCCCGACGGCCCCTCGGCGGGCATGCACTGTCCTCCCGAGGAGCTCGAGGCCATGCTGGACCGCTACTACGACCTGCGCGGCTGGGACCGGGACGGCGTGCCCACGGCGGCGCACCTCCGCTCGCTCGGCTTGTAGCCCCGCCATGCGTGTCGTCGCCTGGAACATCCGAGCCGGGGGCGGGGTGCGCATCGCGGCCATCGCCGATCAGCTCAGCCGCTGGTCTCCCGACGTGGTGGCGCTCTCGGAATTTCGCGGCACCGCGCCCAGCGTGGAACTGGCGCGCGCCCTCGGCGAGCGAGGGCTCAGCCATCAGCTCTGCACCGCCTCTCCTGGGCTGCCCCGCGTCAACTCGCTCCTCGTGGCTTCCCGCTGGCCGCTCACGCGCGTGCGGCTTCGCTCGGCGCCCGTGGCCGAGGCGGGGCGCTGGCTCCTCGCCCACGTGGCGGGGCCGACGCCGCTCACCCTGGGCGCCATGCACGTGCCCAACCGCGTGACCGGCCGCAAGTTTCCCTTCCTCGACGCCGTCCTCGGCATGGCCCACTCGTGGCGTCGGGGACCGGCCCTCCTCATGGGCGACACCAACTCCGGGCTGATCGATCTCGACGAGGAAGTGCCGGCCTTCAACACGGAGGAGGACGGCTGGATACGAGGCCTCGAGGCCGCGGGATGGATCGACGCGTTTCGCTTCTTCAGGGCGAGCGAGCGCACCTACACCTGGTACTCGCCGAACGGCGGCAACGGCTTCCGCATCGACCAGGCCTTCGTCAATCGCGCGCTTCAGCCGCGGCTGCGCTCGGCCACGCACGAGTGGGGCGTGGTGTCGCCTGGACGTTCCCGCGCGCCTCGTCACGCCCTCAGCGACCACGCCGCCCTCCTCGTCGACCTCGATTCCTGATCCGGCGGCCGGCCCAGACGCGCCGGCGCGCCGTCTCTGACCTCGGCTTCCGCTTCACACTCCTTTACCCGAGGCACATACGGCGTTCACGACCCGTCGGCAGCGTGGGAAGAGCCGGCATCGAGCCGATCACACGAGGAGGTCACCATGACACGTTCGAGATGTTCGGTGTTCGCCGCCGTCCTCGTCCTGCTCGCCTCGGCGAGTGTGGCGTGGGCGGCCAGCCCGACCGAGACGGTACAGACGGCGATCCAGCGGGTCTTCGACGAAAGCGGAACCGGGAAGGCCAGAGCCGCATCGCTCGACGAGCGGCGCGTGCAGATCCGGCTGGCCGCGGAGAGCCTCTTCGACTTTCGGGACATGGCGCGCCGGTCTCTGGGCGCGCACTTCGACGAGCTGTCTCCCGGCGACCAGAGCGAGTTCGTGCGCCTGTTCACCAACCTGATCGCGCTCTCCTACATGGGCAAGATCGAGGTCTACGCGGGCGAGCCGATCCACTATCTCGGTGAGCGGGTGGAGGGCACGGACGCTAGCGTGCAGTCCCGGCTGGTGACGGCCAGAGGCAGCCAGGTCGACGTCGCCTACCGGCTGCACCAGACCGGGGACCGCTGGTCGGTCTACGACGTGTCGGTGGACGGCGTCAGCATCGTGGAGAACTACAAGATGCAGTTCAGCCGGATGATCCAGCGCACGTCGCTCGCCGAGCTGCTCAAGACGCTGCGCACGAAGGTCGGCTCCTAGCCGGTAAACGGGCGGAGCTCAGAGCGCGTCTGAGGAGGGAAGGCAGGCTCACGGTCTTCGGGACGCGAGCCTGCGCGGAGTGAGCGTGCGGTCCAAGGGGAGGTCGGTACATGTTCTACTCATCGACACTTGCAGGATTGATCGCGGCGGCGTTTCTCGGCTCCGCCGGCCTGACTCAGGCCCAGGTCAGCGTGGACATCGGTATCCATCTGGGCAGCCCTCCGCCGTTGGTGGCAGTGCCTGAGACGCCGGTGAGCTACGCGCCCTCGGTGAACGGGAACTTCTTCTTCTACGACGGCGGCTACTACGTCTACCGCCGGGGTGGCTGGTACATGGCACCGCGCTACAACGGGCCGTGGGCGCTCGTCGCCCCCGAGTACGTTCCGCGCCCCCTCCTCGCTGTGCCCATCCACTACTATCGCGTGCCCCCGGCGGAGTGGAAGCACTGGCACGCGGACGCGGCGCCGCACTGGGTGCCCGCGTACGGGCGGCGATGGGAGGACCGGCACCCGGCGGTGCACGAGGAGCATCACGAGATGCGGCGGGAAGAGGAGCGACGGTAGGCCGCCGACAATCCGCCGATTCGCTACGTCAGCGAACGGGTCGATCCGAGGAGACGGCGTGCCCCGTACCACATGGACCATCCCATGATGGCCGCAGCGAGGGGAAAGCCGGTCAGGAAGTGGACGGTGAGATAGAAGGCGACACTGCCTCGCAGCAGGGCGACGAGGCGAGCGAGGCTGCCGCCCAGCAGGTAGACCGCCCACACCATGGAGATCTGGGAGCACACGTTGCGAAAGAGGCGGGAGGCCATTACGTCGGTGGAAAACGCCGAGGTCTCGGCGGCGAAGAGAGCGGCGAGCGGCTGCCCCATCATCACCGAGACGACGAAGGCTACGCCGCAGGTCGCGTTGACGATCAACGAGGGTGCGAAGTACCAGAGGGTACGCGCTGAGATCAGCCCCGCTACGGCCTGGATCAACGCGATGCCCAGGCCGACGGCAGGGGAGAGTCCCGAGCGCGACTGCCGGCGCTCCCAGAGATACGCCAGGACGGCAAGAGCGGTCGCGGCGGTGATCCCGGCCTCGAGCCCGACGAGCTTCCATCCCGCGTAGAAGACGAGGACGGGGCCGCAGGCATCCCAGACGAACCGCGGCCCATGTCCCAGCACGAGCTCGAACACCGAGCCCGCCGCCGCCTGTCGCATGGGCTCCTCCTGTTCCGATCTCGGACGCCAGGGTGAGCTGCCCGTATGAAGGGGTAATGTGGCGGAGGTCAAGAACTGTGAAGCCATGATGGCTTGATAACTCCGCGCTACCCATCGCAGATTCGCCCCACGTCTCGACCCGAAGCGGGACTGGTGGCGATGGCCGAAGCGCCGGATCCCGGACGGCGGACTCGATCCGATGCGGGGCTCGATCCACGGTGGTACCGTGACGTTATGAGGACCGATCGGCTTCCCACCCGATCCGGCATCGTCGCGCAGGAGCGGGACGTGCACACCGCCACGACGCGCGGCCGCCTCTTGCCGCGAGCGGTCGTGCTCCTGCTGGCCGTCGTGGTGGGTATCCTCGCCGATATCTCGTCCCGCGCTTACGCGGGGGCGCCGTCCGAGTACATCAAAGATCGCATCGAGAAGGTCTATGACCTCGTGGGGGCGGCCGGCAGTGTCGAGGCGGCCTCTCCCGAACGGCAGGCTGCCGCGCGCAAGGTCCTGGATGAGATGTTCGACTGGACCGAGATGGGACGGCGGACCCTCGACAAGTACTGGGCCGAGCGAAGCGACAGCGAACGCGCTGAGTTCGTTCGACTGTTCTCCGAACTGTTCCAGCGAACCTATCTCTCCCGGATCCATCTCGCGGAGCGGGAGAAGTTCCAGTTTCTCGGCGACACCGTCGACGGTGACCACGCCGACGTCAAGACGAAGGTCGTCACGAGGAAGGGCCAGGAAATCCCGGTGGACTACCTCACCGTGCGCTCGGGCGGCGACCGGTGGAAGATCTACGATCTCGACGTCAGCGGCGTGAGCCTCATTGGCAACTATCGCACGCAGTTCACCAGCCTCATCGCACGCTCGTCGTATTCCGAGTTCATCGACAAGCTGAGAAGCCTGGTCGAAAAGCGGGCGGCCGAGTCTACGCGGGATGGCTTCGTGCTGGTCGGGGCGAAGCGTCCAGGTTCGTAGTCAGTAGGTCGATGTCCTTGTCGGCGGCTTCGGCACGGGTCCCGCAGACCTCCGAGCTCTGGCTTTCCCAGCCGGCGGAGAGATCAAAATGAGGGCGAGGGTCCCGTCGGAACCGGGCCGGTGGGCGGGTACGCGCCATCGGCATCGTGCGTCTCGGTGCCGGTGAGTGGGGGATCGAACACGCTGATCACATGGACGTCGGTGATCGCCCTCACGTGGTGTCGGTCCTTCGGCCCAACCACGTAGAGGGCCCCGGGCCCGAGCGTGTGGACTTTTCCGGTTTCCCGATCGGTCACCTCGAACGTGCCGTCGAGCACCAGGTTCCCCTCCCAGTGGTGCTTGTACCACAGGTCGCCCTCGCCGCCCTTCCTGATGCGCACCGAATGAAACGAGAAGCCAAGACCGTCCTCGACGGTGAGGTACCGCTCCGACGTCGCGAACCCACCCGTTTCCACGACGCGCCCGGCCTTCCGTACCTCCTCCAGGGTCCGCACGAACATGCGCTCCCGTCCGGCTGGAATCGGGCCCGTCGGTGGATAGGCGCCGTCGGCGTCGTGGGTCTCGTTGCCTACCAGCGGCGGATTGAACACGCTGATGATGCGCAGGCGTGCGTCATCCCGGATGACGCTGTGCTTGTCCTTCGGGCCTACGCAGTAGAGCACCCCGGGCTCGAGGGTCCAGCGTTGGCCAGTCGTGCGATCCTCGAGCGTCGCGCGGCCGGCGCGCACGTAGTTGGCTTCCCAGTGATGCTTGTACCAGAGAGCGGCTTGCCCAGCCTTCTCCGCGCGGGCTTCCGAGATGCTGAAGCCGAGGCCATCGGCCTTCGTAAGCAGCCGGATGGCGGTGGATTTGCCGTGCGAGATCGAGACGATCCGGCCCTGGGACTCGAATTCCTGCATGGTTCGAATTAGCATCGTCGCCCTCCTGTTACGGCCGCTCGACTGCTTGGTGTCCAGAACGACTATACCTCCCGGCTTCGGGAGAAGGGAGCCAGACATGACGCGACTGAAGCGCGTTGAAGATGCACGGGCGCTGTCCTCGTCGGTGCCCCCGGTGCCGGCGCCGGAGCGCGCTTGACGACGCGGCAAGCCGCTCGTTACGATCTGCGCTCCGAGATTGACCACGCCGTCCCAAGGAGCTGTACATGCTGATCGTCGACGCTCAGATCCACCTCTGGAACGCTGGCAAGCCCACGACCCCCTGGCACCGTCAGATCCCCGCGTACACCAAGGCCGACGCGCTCAGCGAGATGGACGCCGCCGGTGTCGATGCCGCCGTACTCACGCCGCACACGCCGTGGGATCCGAATGCGAACGAGCTGGCCATCGAGGCGGCGCGTCAGCATCCCGATCGGTTCGTCATCCTCGGCAACTTTCCGGTCGACAAGCCGGAAAGCCGCGCTCTCGTGGACACGTGGAAGCAGCGCCCGGGGATGCTCGGCCTGCGCTTCACGTTTCCCCCTCCACAGCAAAGCGCGTGGCTGACGGACGGTACCGTCGATTGGCTGTGGCCGGCCGCCGAGCGGGCGGGCTTGCCCATCGCGTTGATGGCGGCCGGGTTCCTTCCGAAGGTGGAGGAGGTTGCCCGGCGCCATCCGAACTTGAAGCTGATTCTCGATCACCTCGGTCGGCCATCGGGGGGCACCGCGAGTCAGCCGGATCTGTGGGCAAATCTCCCTGAGGTGGTCGCGCTCGCCCGATACCCCAACGTCGCGATGAAGGCAACGGGGGCGCCGAGCTACTCCGGGCAGGTTTACCCATTTCTGGACATCCACGACAATCTGCACCGGCTTTTCGACGCCTTCGGCCCCACGCGATTCTTCTGGGGCACGGACATCACGCGCATGCCGTGCCCGTGGCGCCAGTGCATCACGCTGTTCACCGAGGAGCTGTCGTGGCTCGAGGGCCGCGACCTCGAGCTGGTGATGGGCCGTGCGGTCTGTGACTGGCTGGATTGGAAGCGGTGACCGGGATCGGGCTTGAGTCTCCGATCCCTTCCGTTCGCGGTTCGTCGATCGAGTGAGAGAGCAGCCGCCCAGCGAATCGGCCAGAAGCTTCAGCCGCGCCGTCCGGAGGAAAGGCTCGGCCGGCTTACGAGTCTTTGGTCCTCGCCGCCACGCGAATTGCTCCTGAGCGTGCCGGCGGGCTTAGAATCAACGCATGGCCGTTCGTCGAGCTTGGAAGCGCGCGGAGCCCCATTCAACGATATGGTGACGGCATGATGTGCCGCATCTGCGGGAATGGACGGAGCAATCAGAGCTACGTCGCGAAAGAGATGATGTTCGGCTTACGCGAGGTGTTTGACTACTTTCAGTGTGCCGAGTGCGGGTGTCTCCAGATCGCGGCCTTCCCTTCCGATATGTCCCGGTACTATCCCCTGTCGTACTACTCACTGGCCGCCGCGCCGCCTCCGCGGCGCGGCAGGGGCGCCCTTCGGAGATGGGCAAGGGTTCAACGAGACACCTTCTCGGTAGGGCGGCGCGGAATTCTGGGCAAGATCCTGTACCGGGTATCACCAAACGAGGAATTGAGGGGAGCGGTGACCAAGCATTTCCCCGGGAACGGAGTGTTCCTCGCTGGGATCAGCCGACGCTCACGCATCTTGGATGTGGGCTGCGGCTCCGGATCCTTTCTGAGGATGCTCCATGCCGCGGGGTTCCGGAACGTTCAGGGCGTCGATCTCTTCTTGGAGAAGAGCATTGCCTATGCCGACGGGTTGCGAGTTCTGAAGGGCTCGCTGGACGACTGCGAGGGAGAGTGGGACGTTATCATGTTCCATCATTCGTTCGAGCACCTCCCCGATCCCTTGGCCACCTTGACGGCCGCCGCGCGGCGACTCGCCTCACGCGGAACCGTCCTGGTCCGCGTGCCGCTCGTGTCGTCGTATGCATGGGAGAAGTATGCCGTCGCATGGGTCCAGCTCGACGCTCCCCGCCATTTCTTTCTGCATTCGCCGCGGAGTCTCGCCCGTGCTGCGGAACAGGCCGGGCTGCGCATTGTCCAGGTCACGTACGATTCAACCGACTTTCAGTTCTGGGGATCCGAGCAGTACCTCCGTGATATCCCGTTGTTGGGCAAGGGTTCATACGGCCAAGGTCTAGAAGGTTCGATCTTTTCCCCCGAGGAGATTCAGCGGTATCGCACCCTCGCCGACGAGCTCAACACGAACGAGCGTGGAGATCAGGCGGCGTTCTATCTCAAGAGAGCGTAGGCGAGACCGTTACTTTGCCCCACGGAGAATCCGGTCAAGAGGTGGACCGACTCTTGCCGGAGCGTCTCCGGGGTCCCGGCGTCGTGGCGGTGATGGTCCTTGCCGTGATCGCGACCTACTGGCCACCGGACAGCGAGTGGGCGCTCCACGGGACCGACTTCGCCATCCTCCACGCTCGACGCCTCCGGTATGCGCAAGAGGCACTGCTCGGGCCGCTACACACCCTGCCCGGCTGGTACACGCGGGAGCTGGGCGGCACCCCGTTCTGGTCGAACATCCAGAACTTCCCGTTGATTCCGACACGTCTGCCCCTCCTGCTGATGGAGCCCGCGAACGCGTTCGGCGCGGGCGTTCAGATGGCCGCGGTGCTGGCCGCGGTCTTCACCTATCTCTACGGCCGCCGCCTCGGCCTGGGGAGTGTGGCGGCGGCGGCAGGGGGCTGGACCTTCGCCGCCGCGGGGTTCTTCGCCTCACGCGTGATGGCCGGGCACCTGCCTCTGCTCGAGGCGTATCCGGCACTCCCGCTCCTGTTATGGCTGGCGGAGGTGAACCTGCAATCGCCGTCCGAGGACCCGCGCCGATGGCTTAAGTTGCTCGCGGTCTCCCTCGCATCGTGCAGCGTGGCTCTGGCCGGCCACCCCCAGATCCCGATCTACTCCCTCCTTGCCGCCGGGCTGTACAGTCTCTGGCGTGGCCGGGGCCGGCAGCGCATGATGCTGGCGGCGGCCATGCTGCTGGGGATCGGGCTGGCAGCGGTGTCGCTGTACCCCATGCTGCTATTCGTCCAGCGCAGCACGCGCGTGCTCGCCCTCGACGCGCCGCTGAATGACATAAAGCTTCCCTATCGCCGGTTGATCGCGTTCGTCTTCCCGTGGCAGGACGGGTGGTCGGTGCCGGTAAGGAAATTGCCATTTCGGGCCTTCGTCGGATATCCGAGGGCCGAGTACTTTTGGGACACGGTCAACTACGTCGGTCTCTTGCCGATCGCGGCCTGCGTGGTCCTTGCCGCGCGCACCATCGTCCTTCGCAAGCGCCCGCGGGGGCCGTGGCTGTTCCTCGCCGTCCTCGGCGTACTGGCGCTGCTACTGGCCCTACCAGTGTGGCACGCTCTGATACCACGCCTCCCCGTGACGATCCTCCGTAGCCCGGCGCGCCAGACCTATCTCACCGCGTTCGCGCTCGCGATGGCCCTCGCCGCCGCCGTCGAGCTCGCCGTTGGGTGGGCGAGGTCCAAGGATAAGACGTTGCCCGCCGTCGCCCTGGCGACAGCGCTGGCGTTGCACGGCTGGGACCTCGGATACCTGCACGACCGCGCCTTCCTCGTCGCCGACCTGATCCCTCGCGCCGCCGGGATCGAGGAGCGAACCGTTAAGGAGAAGATCGGCCAGCAGCGCATCGCCATGGACCTCTACGTGATGAGGCCCTCCAACCGTGAGATCGACGACGTGGGCTTCTTCGACTCCCTCATCCTCGCTCGACCATACCGGGCGCTGTTAGAGGTGAGTGGTGACCTCCGGCCCGTGAACCTTCAGCTCTTGGACGGCTCCAGGCTGTCCGCGCGGGCACTGCGGTTCTTCGGAGTCAACACCGTCATCACCTTGACTCCCCGGCCGGACGCGCCCCTGACGAAAGGGACGCACCCCTACGTCTATGACGTACCCAACCCGCTTCCGCGGGCGTCGCTCGTCACGCTCGATCACGTCTGGTACCTAAGCAGCGCGCAGATCCACCAGCTGCTCGCGCAGCCGGACTACGAGCTGGCTGATCCGATGCTTCTGCCTGCCGGTGCTCCGAGGCCGACCGCCGACACCGCCGCGAGTGTCACTCCGAGCCTCACCTACGAGCGCCCATCGCCCGATCGAATCACGGCGAGGATCAGCGCGCCGGGGCCGACCTACCTGCGACTGCTGGAGACGTGGGACCCCGGATGGAGCGCGACCCTGGATGGCGCGCCGGTCGCGCTGATCCCGGCCTACGACGTTTTCATGGCGGTGCCGGTTCCCGCCGGCTCGTCCGAGGTCCGACTCACCTTCGCCACGCCCGGAGCCCGGACTGGGTTCGTGATCAGCAGTGTCTGCCTCGTCATCCTAGCGGCGCTCTGCTGGCGGGTCCGTCGCGCCCGTCTCCGCTCCAATCGGAGATCGTGATCCGGCGCCGCCTCCCTCCGCAGTGCGCGCTCCGGGTCGCCGACCAGCGTGGCCGCGGCGCCGAAGCTTCCGCCGCAGCCAAGGCAGAACTTCGCATGCGGGGGATTGTCCCGCCTGCAGCGAGGGCATTCTTTCCGGGGAACAGCTTCCTGGCTCGTAGTCACTCAATCACCTGATCCGCCCGTGCAAGGACCGAAGGCGGGATGGTCAGGCCGAGGGCCTTGGCGGTCTTGAGGTTGATGACCAGCTCGAACTTCGTCGGCTGCTCCACGGGCAGATCGGCGGGCTGGGCACCCTTGAGGATCTTGTCCACGTAGGTCGCGGCGCGGCGATGTAGGTCAGCAGCGTTCGGCCCGTAGGCCATAAGGCCCCCGGCATCGGCAAACTCCGTCTGCGTGTAAATGGCGGGCAATCGGTTCTTTGCCGCCAGGTCCACGAGCCGTCTGCGCTCCCTGACGAGTATGGTGCTAGGCAGCACAGCAAGCGCACCCACACGTCCCCTGGTCATCTCTGAGAAGGCCCTGTCGAGATTGGCAGGACGGCGTGCCTCAACGAATTGAAGCCGCACTCCCAGCGCTCGCCCCGCCTCGTCCGCTCCCGTTAGCATGTTCTTTTCGGTGCGTTCGCCGAGAGCACCCGGCGGCCAGAGGACAGCGACCCGGCTAACCCTCGGGACGGCTTGGTTGAGTAGCTCCAGACACTTACCAACCAAATCCGGAATGAGGGAGGCCAATCCCGTGAGATTGCCGCCCGGCCGGGCAAGGCTGCTGACGAGCCCGCTGGTCACTGGATCGACAGTAACGAAGACAATGGGGATGGTGTTGGTCGCTTGCTTGGCGGCGAGGGCCATCCGTGTACCGCTGACTACGATGACATCAACCTTGAGCGCAACCAGTTCTGCGGCGAGGGCGGGGAGCTGCTCGTACTTCCCCTCGGGATCTCGGTATTCAATGACGACATTGCGACCCGCGACGTACCCGAGGTGCTGAGCCCTTGGAGGAAGGCTTCGTAGATTTGGGGAACGGCCGAGACACCCCCCAAGTAGCCTATGCGAGCGACCTTGGCCGCCTGCTGCGCTTCGGCGGGGAGCGGCGCGGCAAGGAGAAGGCAGAGCGCGGCAACCACGATGCCCAGGCCGCGTCGGTTCATGTGCCCTCCTGGCGCTCACGCTCCTGCATCCACACGGCGTCACAGGCAGCGTGTAGGTACGCTACGCGCCCATCTACCCAGAAGTAGCCGACCATCGCGTCAGGCTCGCCGCAGATCAAGCATCGCGAACCACGCTTGAAATTGCCAAAGCCGGGTCCCGCGTTTTGGACGATCGGCGGCTCATTCGGCAGATCATCCGAGGCGATAAGCTCTCGGACGCGAGCCCGAAGCTGCTCATGGTCATCGCCATCGCTTCGCCGCCGCCTCCAGTAACGCGATGATGATGGCCTCAATGTTCCGCTCCTCGCGGATGGCCCGCTCGCTCAACTTCTCCGCAAGCTCGCGACGGAGTTCGAGGGTGAGCACGAGCCGGACGTGATCCGGCACTGCGGATGGTTTGGCTCGTCGGGCGACAGCCAGCTTTGCTGCCGCCGCAGGTTCGAGGCCTCCAGAGAGCGCTTCTTCAGCGGAGCCGCGAGCGGAAGCTCGGGCTGCTCAGCACGAGAGCGGGCTGATCGGGCTCGTCGCCGTCCGGGCACGAGGCCACAAGGAATACACCAGCGATCCCGCCGAATGCAAGGATGCAGACACCCTGCGCTTGGCCTCTCCTCTGGCGCACTCCGGCCCGGTGCGCTAGTGTTCCGCCGGGGAAAGAGAAGCATGAGAGCAGCCCTGGGGGCCATCGCCGCAGCCTTGGTGTTCGCGAGCGCTCAGGCTATCCGACCGGGCAAGAACCTTGAGTCGGTCGTCATCGACCGCTTGGAGTCTGCGATCGCACCGGCTGACCCGTGCGCCACGACCAGCCCTCTCCGACGGCGAGACGGCTCGCGTCAACCACCCTGAAGTCCACGTGCAACAGAAGGGGGACCTTGGCGATGCCGCGATACCAAGGTCCCCCTTATTCCTGAGAAGAACGGGGTTCGACTTTCCGCTAGGAGCTCTTCCTCCGCAGGTACCTTCTTCCGTACGCTGCCATGCCCATCAGGCCTACGCCGAGAAGGAACGCGCTCGAAGGCTCAGGAACCCTAGCCACCTCTTGAATGAGGATGGCACCAGCGTCGAAGCAGGTGGCGCCGCTGGTGGCGTTGCAACCCGGACCACCAGTAAAATTCGGGGTCAGGAAGTTAGCGCCTCCCCCGATGAATTGCGAAGTCGCTGTGTTCGAACCCCAGGTGGCGCCAGCGACGTTGTCGGGCACGCAATTGTGGTTCGCATCTAGGCAGGGGTTGGCGCCTGGGTCTGAATGCAGATTGTCAGCGTACCCAACCCACAACTTGAAGGAATCGGCACCAGCCGAAAATGTACCGAGCAGCACCCACTCGCTCGCTTCGTTGGTGGTAAATCCAAGATTGTCTTGCCCGCCGAGGTTGAGAACGGGCCCCCCTTGAGCGTTGGGATTAGCCGAAACTGAGGT